>Ga0315289_10000102_pt1 | contig 132009 bp, 111 predicted proteins | sample YL17G11_40_MG_FD_203452 | JGI IMG/M metagenome (GOLD analysis project Ga0315289, IMG submission 203452) | Sediment microbial communities from Yellowstone Lake, YNP, Wyoming, USA - YL17G11_40 | ecosystem: Environmental > Aquatic > Freshwater > Lake > Sediment | place: USA: Wyoming | collected... | reverse complement strand
AAAGACCGACTCGGTGAAATTGTAGATGTGGTGAAGATACCACGTACCCGCGGCAAGACGGAAAGACCCCGTGAACCTTTACTGTAGCCTGGTATTGACGCCTGGCATATCTTGCGTAGGATAGGTGGGAGGCTGTGAAGCGGCGCTTTCGGGCGTCGTGGAGCCAACGTTGAAATACCACCCTTGCTATGTTAGTCGCCTAACGGTAGCCCGTGAATCCGGGTACCGGACAGTGCTTGGTGGGCAGTTTGACTGGGGCGGTCTCCTCCCAAAGCGTAACGGAGGAGTTCAAAGGTACCCTCAGCGTGGTTGGCAATCACGCGACGAGTGCAAAGATAGAAGGGTGCTTAACTGTGAGACGTATAGGTCGATCAGATGCGAAAGCAGGACTTAGTGATCCGGTGGTCCCGTGTGGAAGGGCCATCGCTCAACAGATAAAAGGTACTCTGGGGATAACAGGCTGATCGCCACCGAGCGTTCATAGCGGCGTGGCGGTTTGGCACCTCGATGTCGGCCCATCACATCCTGGGGCTGAAGGCGGTCCCAAGGGTTCGGCTGTTCGCCGATTAAAGTGGTACGCGAGCTGGGTTCAGACCGGCGTGAGCCAGGTCGGTCCCTATCTGCCGTGGGCGCAGGAATCTTGAGGAAATGTTTCCTTAGTACGAGAGGACTAGGAAGCACTGACCGCTGGTGTACCGGCTGTCCCGCTAGGGGCACCGCCGGGTAGCTAAGTCGGGAAAGGATAACCGCTGAAAGCATCTAAGCAGGAAGCCTATTCCAAGATGAGGATTCCATTTGGTCTTCGGACCGATGAAGAGCCCTGATAGACTATCAGGTTGATAGGCCGGGTGTGTAAGTCCCGAAAGGGATTCAGCTAACCGGTACTAACGCTCGATTACTTGACCATATCAATCTTTGGTTGATTGGTTTGCGCTCATATCTGCATCTGCATATTTTAATAAGTGCAAAAATCAAAATGCAAAATGTAAAATTAAGGAAGTCGTCCGCCAAAGGCGGACTCCTGAATTTTGATTTTTAATTTTTGATATTTGATTTTATCAGGCGTAAGCCTGATATAACGAGTTTCCTGGTGACTATACCAGCGGGGAAACGCCTGATCCCATTCCGAACTCAGAAGCTAAGCCCGCCTGGGCCGATGGTAGTCGCTTTGCGGCGAGAGTAGGTATCGCCAGGAATTATAAAGGCCGGTTTGGAAACAAACCGGCCTTTTCCTTTTGAAACGATTTAATTTGACATAGCTTAACATGTCATTTACACTGTTTTGCAATGCAAAAGGGTGAAAAAAAGGCATCTTATACTTTTTCTATTGACAGAGTAAATCGCAAGATTTCTGCTTTGAAAGAAAAACCCGATGAAAACAGTTTTGTCGATGCTCCCCCCGATGTCCTTATCGGGTTTATCTGGGAACTAACAAAAGAACTGTGTTCGCTTGGGAACAAGAAATATGCTGAACAAAGATTACAAAGAAATGTTGCAGCTTTTGTCAGACAACGAGGTTAAATTTCTTGTTGTCGGCGCTTATGCGATGGGAGCATACGGTTTCGTGCGTGCCACAGGCGATATTGACATCTGGGTTCTGGCCTCTGCCGAAAATTCTGAAAAAATTTATAAAACGCTGCTGCAGTTTGGCGCTCCATTAAATCAAATCGACCGCAATACATTTGCCGAAGAAAAAGAGGTTATTTTTCAGATAGGCGTTGCGCCCCGAAGAATCGATATTATCACCCATATAGACGGAGTAGATTTCCAAAGCGCCTATCGAAAAAGGCAGCAGGTAACCGTTGAAGATATAAAAATGCCTTTTATTTCAAAGCATGACCTTATCAAAAATAAAGAATCAACCGGCAGAAGTAAAGACAAACTTGATGCGGAACAACTTCGTTCTATCGAGAAGGAAAGCCGATAGTCACCAGGATTTTTTTACAAAGGCCGGTTCGGAAACAAGCCGGCCTTTTCCTTTGACATAAGACCGGATTTGGCTTAAAGTGGAAATAATAAGAAATTCTGGAAATGAGCATCAGGGCGGGAGTATGTCATTGAGTTCATAGTTCTGAGTTTTTAGTTCGTAGTTGAACGAGCAGGACTTAAATCATAGTTGCAAGCGGATAGGTACTATGGACAGCAGCAGCAAGAAGAGAGATAGATGAAAGAAATCAGGCTTCTAATCTTTGTTGTTACGGTGGTGTTTGCATTGCTGAGTTTTTACATTGTGGCCCGCGGTCAGGCAGAATTGAATCCAGGAGATTTTGAGAAGAGGAAAAACAGTGTAATAGATGGTGTGAGATTAGAAACACAGGACATCGTTAGTGAAGTAAGCGACCTTTTGGTGAAAAAAGATTTCGATAGGCTTGAGAAAATCGTCTCGACTCTTAGAGAAGGAAAGGTCAGGTCAAAAGGCGGAAATTGGCAGTTGAACTACTACTATGAGAACTTGTCTCAAAGATGGACAGGTTTCACACCTTCTCGAGAGGAGTGGTTATACGGAATCTTCGACGAATGGATGGAGAAGAAGCCTGAGTCTGTGACGCCGCGCATTGCAAAGGCAAAGGCATATATCGATTTTGCTTGGGAGGCAAGGGGTGAGGACTATGCCTATACTGTCACCAAAGCAGGATGGGAAAAATGTTTTGAGAAATTGGGCGAGGCGCAGAAGCTTTTGGTGAAGGCCGAGAAGCTATACCCCAGCGACCCCGAAATATATGCTCTCCGGCTTGAGATAGGTCGAATTACGAACAAGTCCCGTAAAGAGATGGAATCTATATTCCAGAAGGGAATCGAGGTAGAAAGAGCGTATTACCCGCTTTACCATGAAATGGCAACTACTTTGATGCCGCAATGGGACGGCGATAAAGGTGAGCTTGAAGCGTTTATGGCTCGTGCGGTGGAGCTTACTAAAGAGACGGAAGGAGAATCTTTCTATCCTCGAATTGGCGATATGGTATTCAGGTATTACACGTTCGAGGAGTTTCAGCAGAAATTTAATATTTCTTACGAGCGATTAAGAAAAGGGTACTGGGACCTGCTCGATAGATACCCGCAGTCCTCCTATTATTTGAATAGTTTTTGTTATATGGCGTGCCTCAACAACGATAAAGACACCGCACGTAAGTTATTCGCCCGAATCGGGCAGGATTGTGACCCTGAGGCGTGGCGAGGGCAAAATATCTTCGAATATTATCGCAAGTGGGCATCAGAAAAATAAATTACAAGTTATTTCATAACTGTCATTCCTGCGCAACCTGTCCCGAGCGGAGTCAAGGGAGCGGAAATCCAGAAACCTATTTTCACCGCAATGTCTGCGGTCCAATCAAACCCGGTGATAAAAAAACAGGGTTATGAAATGCCTTCTAATATTTAGTCTCATGAGCATCCGGCATCGAGCGGATTTTTTCTTGACTTTTGCCCGAAATTTGGTATAATTCCCACCGGTTTACCAGCAGGTAAACGCAAACCGCCCCGGTGGGCAAGGTTTCAGGTCCAATAGGCCCAAGTCAAATAATCATTAATAAAATAGTTAATTGTAAATAATTTCAAAATGCCTCCATAAGGTTTTTGAAGCTTTTTTACCTTTTAAATACTGTGTCATCAGATTTAGGCGGACTTGTCCGTCGTAGCGCAGCGAAGACGGAACCGGAGATTTTTTGCGCCGAAAGGAAAAATTCAATCAAAATGAATAAATTATGCGAAACGAACCCAATTTTCCAAAAAGTCAAGTGGCCGTAACTTTATGATTAACAAGTAATTACAATGAAAAATGAGAAATGGACACTTGGTCAAAACGAACCCAAACAAAGCCAATTTATAGTGAGCTTGTCGAACCAACGAACCCAACCTGTGGTGCTTGCCTCGGCGTAGTCCTGAACCGCTTCTGGTTCAGGACGAAGACGGGAGCTTGTCGAACCTATTTCAAGGGCTAATGGCCGCCGATTTTTTGAAGCCGACATTAAGGCCGGTCCAGCCAATGATAGTTCCCCACATTTTCCTTTGGGGCTGCACGCTATTGCATTTTGCCTGTCGGGATGTTATAAATCCCCTTTGTTTTTTATATCCCTTATTTGAATGTGTTGAGTATGTGGCTCTATCTTGGAATCATCTCTGCTTTTTTTCTCGGGATGTACGACGTCGGCAGGAAGCACGCATTGCAGCGAAATGCCGTGCTGCCTGTTCTATTTTTCTCAGTTGTATGCAGCGCAGTGGTTGTTATTCCTGTCATAATTTTGTCCCGGGTCATACCTGATTATATGCTAAAATGCGGTCTTTTTATCCCTGTTGAATCCTGGACGGCGCATCTGCATATTTTTAACAAGGCCGTTATTATCGCAGCGGCGTGGGTTCTGAGTAACTTCGCCCTGAAAAATCTCCCCATCTCCGTCGCCAGTCTGGCTAATGCAGCCAGTGTGGTATGGATACTGGCCGGCGCTCTGATTTTCTTCCACGAACATATCACGGTTATGCAGTTTCTTGGCTTTGGCGTGATAGTCGCCTCGTATTACTGCCTGTCAATTATCGGCAACAAGGAAAAAATAGTTCTGGTTAACAATAAATGGATACTCTTCATCCTGCTTGCGACTTTGCTTGGCGCTGCAAGCGCTATGTATGATAAATATCTTCTGCAAACCCTGGGCTATTCCCCGCTTTTTGTACAGGGATGGTTTCTGATATATCTTGTGCCGGTAGTGGGAATTATAGTTGCAGTATTTTGGCTTCCCGTCCGTCGGCGTCATACCTCGTTCGTCTGGCGATGGAGTATTCCCGTTATCGCTTTGCTGCTTGTCTTCAGTGATATTTTGTATTTCAGGGCGTTGAGCTATACGGGCTCGCTGATTTCGATACTTTCTGCGGTGCGGGCAAGCTACATAGTTGTTTCGTTCCTGTGCGGGGGACTACTCTTCAGCGAATTCTATCTCGCTTCAAAGGCGGTTGTCCTGGCAGGGGTTCTTGTTGGGGTGGTTTTGATATTTCTTTCGAAGTGATAGTATCAATTTTGAAGTTGGCAGGCCGGCCGGCGCCGATGGTATTACCCCGAGCATCTTTGAAACAAAAACTGCACAGCAAATAACGAATAACCTGTCGGCTATGATTTCGCAGAACCCCCATAAATCCACTCAGACGCAATCAAATATTACCCCTGATGAGGCTTTATATCTATTAAAGGAAAGTTAACTCATCTTTGGAACATTGCTCAATCGGCAAATCTTTAAGTAACTTTCTTAAAAATAACTGCATCTGCTGGTACCTGTCCCTTTGAACCCTCTGCCAGAATCTCAACAAAACCGTCGGCGCCTTCATTAAACTCGAATGTTCCAATTACCTTCGTTGGATTTGGTATCATATGGTCCCAGATACTAATAGACTTAGATTTTTTCGGTTCCATCCAAACGGTCTCAATCCCATTTTTGTGCTTTACACGCACTGCAAAACGCAGTTCCTCATCCTGCCAGGATGAAACTATTTCCGGGAAGAACACTTGGTATGCCCCCGCACTTAAATCAGGCGTAAACCGTGCGAATTCACCCGGTTTAGCTCGCTTCCCGTTAACTAAACAAAAACAGTTGTAGCCGTTGCAGGGCCATTTATGAAAACGGTGCCCAACCCAGAAATAGGGAGTAGCATAAAAACCGATATAATTATCGTCTATAGTCGCCACTTCTGGTGGTTTGTAATCAGGGATGTTGAGCGAAACACAAAAATACTGTTCATTATTCATAGCACCGGGACACCGAATTTCCACAATTGCTGAATATGTTCCGGGTTTAAGATTCGATGCATTAACAGAAACGATAAGTTGTTGGCTATTCGCTTCACCTGCTCGTTCGACAGCGAGCCAGCCGGTTTTGTCCTCATAATTAATTTGGCAAACGCTGACTTGCGGCAATATTCCCCCTCCCGAATTTTTGACCTGAATGGTTTTTGAATCCGGAATTGGGCGGGAAGGCCGAGCGGTTAAATTAAGCGTATGAGGAGTAAAGGCCGGTATTATACCGTACACGTCCATCATACTGACCGGCCGTTGTCTGAAAGTAAACTCCTCAGGCGCAGTAAGAAAAAGACCAGGTTTTTCAATTATTTCTCCATCAACCGTAATATGCTGGGTAAAGGAGTCTCGATATACACCGTCGTCCACCGCTAAAGTAACAGGGTAAAGACCGGGCTTCAAATAAACATAGGAAGGATTTGGCTGAACCGAAAATCCACCGTCCCCGAATGTCCAGCAGTAGCTAAGTTTTTCCCCTCGTGCACTTTTACGGCAACCTCGACTCGAAAAAGCAACCGCTTTACCTGTTTTCTGAGGGCCGAGCAGTTCCGCGGATGCCCTGATTTCTTTTCTTTCGTCTTTGTTATTCTCGAAGATTTGCCAGAAAATAATCCAGGGGTCTATATAGATTTCCTGTCCATCTTCACCCATCACTATAAATATGAAATGGGAGTGGTCATGAGACCACACTTCGACGCCGGCTCCTTCGGCTATATGTACACCTACTGGAATCGGCTGATGCTCCGGATTAAGGAGTCTGAGCACATGGGAAACCATGATTTTCCAGACATCGCCGTTTGGCCATTTGCGTATACCGCACCATCTGTTGTTGCCATCACCTCGGTTTATGCTGTTATACAAATACTGGTCATCCACACTGATAGGCGTATAAATCTCAGTGCCTCTGGGATGATTGATGTCGAGGCCGCCGTGAACTTCCACGCCGTCGTATGCGCCCAGCCAGCAATCGTCGCCGTTATAGCAATCCTTGATATCGATAAATTCCCGCCCCAAAGGGCACCACGGCTTGACCTCTTCCGGACATATCGGAATACTTGCATCGGCTATGGCAAATCGTGCGTCTTTGCTTGGTTTGCATTTGCCGTGTACCTCTTGCAGAAAATTGAAAATATCGGCCACCGCATCAAACCATATACGCATTCCGTTTATTACGTATGGTTCATAAAAGCTTTCCTGACAGCCGACATACCGTTCCATAGGCATTTTATGACCGTCAATGCTAACAAGACAGGTAAAATGGTACAGCAGTGCCTTTTCGCCCTTAAGCAGAATCTCTGCCGAAGTCTCCTGAAGAACAAGTTCTCGGATTTGTCCGTTTATTAGCTTAAAGTGTAGCGTTTCACCCCGGTTTAGTTCTACAGCCGTCAAAGTATCTTTTGCCTCACGCCGAATAATAATAGCCTTCGACTTTGCATTGTCCTTGGGTACTTGACCTGACAATAGCATTCTGGGAACTGCCTGTGATGCAACTCCCAGACCCACAGCTTTTAAGAAATTTCGCCGATTGAACCTTATACTCATATCGCCTTCTATTCTGTTTAGTTTTGAATTACCTCATCTACTTTTATCAAAACACAATACTGTCAACCACCTTCCCAGTCAAGTACGATACCCAAAACCGACAGCTTTTCACTCCGAGATTTATACTTCCTAAACCAGCCAGTTCGAGCGAAAAATCATTGACTGAACTACTCCAGATATGTTAAAATGAATAAATTCATTATTCGATTTTAGTACCAACACCTTACAAGGACAAAACCATGATAAGGGATTTAGAAAAATAGTGAGGAAGGGATAGAAAATTCTCAATTATATAAAAATCTCATTACTATCATTGTTTTTGACGGCATCTATGGCCTGCTCTGCAATGGCGGATTGTCCGGTGGGGGACCTTGATGCTGACTGCGGTGTTGACTGGGATGACTTGCGGCTTTTTACGGAGCAGTGGCTTGATAACCCGGGCGGCTCAGCCAACCTTGACGGCGAGCCCGGCGTAAATATGGGCGACTTCGTAATGCTGGCCGATAACTGGCTCGAAGATTACGGTATCTCAATCACACTGCTCATCAACGAGTTTATGGCCAGTAACAGCAGCTTCATCCAGGACCCCTGTGGCAACTACGACGACTGGATTGAAATCTACAACTATGGGGACACATCTATCAACACAGCCGGTATGTATCTAACTGATGATGTGTATAACCCCACCAAGTGGCAGATTCCGAGCGGTAATCCTTCGGCAACTACTGTCGCCGCAGGCGGCTACCTGCTGTTCTGGGCCGACGCCCAAACCTTCCAGGGCCCTCTGCATACGAGCTTCAAACTCAGTGCCGGCGGCGAAGATGTCGCCTTGTTCTACACCGACGGCAGCACCGGGATTGATAGCATCACCAATTTTCCTCCGCAGGATGCAGATAACTCTTACGGCCGTTTCCCAAATGGTGGTGGAACCTGGCAAGTCTTCATCCACGACACCAATACACCACCCACGCCGGGTGGCTCCAATGGCGGTGAAACCATAGGCAAACAGGTTCTCATCAGCGAGATTATGTATCATTCTTACCACGACACCAACGCCCTTGAGCCGGAGAATATCGCAGAGGAATACATCGAACTGTTCAACGGCAGCGGTTATAACGTCAATCTGTCCGGCTGGCGATTCACCGACGGCGTTGACTTTACTTTCCCGAACGTTACTCTCGCTGCCGGCCAATACCTCGTTGTGGCTGCGGATGTAAATACCTTCTCTGCCAAATACCCGGGCGTGACTAATGTGGTAGGTGGCTGGGTTGGAAGGCTGAGCAACTCCGGTGAGGAAATTGAACTAATCAACGCCGAGGGTGTGAGAATTGACTGGCTCTGTTACGCTGACGAGGGCGACTGGTCGGTACGAGAGCGAGGACCGCTCGACAATAACCATTATGGATGGGTCTGGTCGGATGCGCACGATGGCGGCGGCAAATCACTGGAGCTGATAAACCGGGCGATATCAAATGACTACGGGCAAAACTGGGCAGTGAGCCTTGTTAGCGGTGGAACACCCGGAGCGAAAAATTCCGTCGATGCCAAAAACATTGCACCGCTGATTCTCGATGTATCACACTCGCCAACCATCCCTCATTCTACCGACATAGTAGCAATAACAGCCAACATCCTCGACGAACTGACAACCGGTATCACAGCGAGATTATATTACCGCGTTGATGTCAACTATGGTCAGACACCCAATACCTTTAGCACATTGACAATGTTCGACGACGGAGCACACGGTGATGGCAGGGCAAACGACGGCATCTACGGTGCGCAAATGCCCGCTTATCCCAACAACAAAATCATCGAATTCTATATCAAAGCAACCGACAGCAACAGTAACAACCGCACCTGGCCGGCTCCAACCCAGCCGAGCGGCCAGCAATTGGCGAACTTACTCTATCAGGTTGACAACAGCTTCGACCCAGATGCTGAATGGGTCCCGGGCAGCCAGCCGATTTACCACATCATTATGACTGATGCAGAACGTTACGAGCTTCTGGTGCAAATCGGTAACGGCGGAACAGACAAATACAGTAACGCCCAGATGAACACTACCTTCATCAGTGTCGATGGTACCGATATCAAAACACGTTACAATTGCGGCGTTCGAAACCGTGGCAAAGGTTCCCGGTTAGGTCCGCCTATGAATTACCGCGTGAATTTCCCGCACGACAGGCCCTGGATGGATGTCACTGCCATAAACATCAATAGTCGAGTCTCCCACTCGCAGCTTATCGGCAGTGCAATAAACCGGCTTGCCGGCATAGTGGCAGCCGAGGCAACTGCCGTGCAAACACGGGTCAACGGTCTCAACCGAATTGGCTCTGCAGACCCGTATTTTGGCACTTATGCCCATGATGAGGTTATGGACAGCGACTTTGCCGATAAGCACTTTCCTGCCGACGACGCCGGCAACGTCTACAGGGTAATCGACCCTGATAAACAGGCCGACCTGACCTATCTTGGCACCGACCCTGCTTCATATATTGCAAGGGGCTACGAGAAGGCGACAAATAAGGCCGAGAACAATTGGTCTGACCTCATCAACCTGACCAATGTTCTCACTAACACAGCAAATGCCACCTACGTCAAGGAGGTCAAAAAAGTTGTTAACATCGAGCAGTGGCTGCGGTGGCTCGCTGTTCAATGCCTCTTCTCAAACACTGAAACAAACTTAGGCAACGGTTACGGCGATGACTACTACCTCTATTGCGGCATCGCCGACCCGCGATTTATACTAATACCGTATGACCTTGATAATATCCTCGGGTTGTACGACATACCGGACCAATACTCTGACCCAGGTGTATATAATGCCTCCATCTGGTGCGGCAAGGCGACGGATACAAGTTCAAATATCGACAATGTTCCCAGAATCGAACGTTTTCTCAGGCATCCTTCATTCGTAGGGCGGTATTACGCTTACCTGAAAGATGAAATCAAAACTACGTTCTCACCTGAGAAGATAAACCCCCTGTTGGACCAGGCTCTCAGCGGCTATGTACCCCAATCTACTATCAATAATGTAAAACAGTTTATTGCCGACCGTAATGCATACGTGCTTACAAAAATCCCACCGCTGTTCTCAATCAGCAGCGACCTGTCTATCTCCAAGGGCTATTACAAAACCACAAGTGCCACACTTGCCACACTCAAGGCCGCCTTCACTGATAATACCACCGAGCCGCTCTCAGTTAGGGTAAATGGCCAGCTGGCTGATTGGGCACGCGTAAGTGACAAATGGTGGCCGAGCGAAACCGACCCCAGATGGACCATAAGCACAAATATCACCCTCAAACCCGGCATCAACCGTGTCATCGTCCAGACTTTCGATGACCCCAACGGCACCGGAAATGAGGTAGAGCGTGGCGACATCGATATCTGGTACAGCACCTCCGGAAGCACAGTACCTAACCCGCTCACTGCTCCTAACACCGTTCTCAATGCCGCTTCTGGCCCCTGGTATGTTAGCAACAGCCTGACCATCCCAGCCGACAAAACCCTGACGATTCAGGCGGGGACAACAGTATTTTTCAGTAAACTAACATCACTCACCGTCAACGGTCGGCTTGTTGCCGAGGGCACTGAATACCAGCACATCCGACTGGCGCCCGACCCTGACGACTACAAACCACCAAATAATAGGCCTCACTGGAATGGTATATCTTTTATTAACAGCTCGCAAGACAACCGGCTGTGCTACGTCGATATGGAACTCGCTGATAATGGCAGCCAGGCGATTTATGTCAACAACTCAAAGCTTCTGATTGACAATATGACCTGGCTCAATACCACTAACCTAATTCTTGAAGTTAGCCATCCATCGCTTATTGTCCAGAACTCGGTATTCCCTAATACCAGTGGTGTCGAGATTATCCACGGCAGCAGTCTCTCTGGAAGCGAGTACTTTATCCTAAGAGGCAATACATTCGGCACAACAACCGGCTACAATGACATAATCGACTTTTCCGGCTGCGCCCGGCCGGGACCTATTCTCCAGGTGTATGACAACATCTTTCGTGGTGGTCAGGATGACGGTCTTGACCTTGACGGCACCGATGCCCACGTTGAGGGAAACCTCTTTATGAATTTCAAAGGCGGCGTAACAAGCACGAGTAACGCTATCGCCACTGACTTATCTTCCGAGGTTACTGCTGTCCGGAATATCTTTTTGGGCAACGACCGCGCGGTTCTGCTCAAGGGTGGTGCTTTTCTAAAGGCCGAACATAATGTTTTCGCCGCCAATATCTTCTCATCTATCAATTTCCAGGAAGATGCAGTCACCCTGCCCGGCGAAGGAGCTTGCCTTGTAGGAAATATCTTCTGGGACAACAACAGCCTGTTCGAGAACAAATTCGGCGCCGACCCCAATATTATTGTCAACCAATGTATCATCCCGGCCCAGTTCCACTTTTTAGGTGTGGGTAATATCGATGCCGACCCGCTTTTTGTTGATGCTGATGCAAACGATTTCCATCTCAAATCCATTTCGCCGGCCATCGGCGCCGGAATAAATGGTTTGGACATTGGAGCGTATGTCCCCAGCGGTGCATCAGTCTCGGGTGAACCTAACGGCTTAACCCACAAAACAAGTGTCAACCTGACAGTCGATGGGCCGGGCATCACTCACTACAAGTATCGACTCAACAACGGCTCCTGGAGCAGCGAACGCTCCGTTGATACTCCAATCGGGTTGACCGGCCTGGTTAACGGAAATTCCTACACCGTTTACACAATAGGCAAAAACTCCGCCGGCGTTTGGCAGGACGCTAATTATGCCAATGCTTCAAACACCTGGACTATTGACACATCTTATTCACAGTTGGTCATCAATGAGGTCCTTGCTCAAAACATCGAGGCCGTTAACCTAAATGGCACCTCACCTGACCTAATCGAGCTATACTATGATGGGCCTGCTCCACGTAGCCTTTATGATATGAGCATTAGTGACAACCCTGACAATCCGAGGAAGTTTGTCTTCCCGCCGGGAGCTGCTATCAGCCCGGGTCAGTACCTCGTCCTCTACGCCGATGACAACTTCTCCCTGCCCGGTTTCCATCTGGGCTTTAAGCTCGAAGCCGATGGTGAGGGTGTGTATCTATATGACACCGCAGCAAATGGCAGCAGCCTCATAGACTCGGTTACGTTCGGCATACAATTGGGAGATTTGTCGATTGGCCGAGTAGCCAGCAGTCAGTGGCGTCTGACCATCCCCACTCTCGGCCAGGCCAACATCGCCCATACACTCGGCAATCCGGCGGCACTTAAGGTCAACGAATGGCTTGCTGATGAAGACGTTCTGCAGGATAACGACCTCATTGAAATCTACAATCCACAACCAATGCCGGTCGATATGGGCCGGATGTACCTCACCGACGACCCCGCCGCCCAGCCGAACCGACACCAGCTCTCCCCGCTTACCTTTGTTGATGGAGCCGGTTATGCTGTTTTTATCGCAGATGGTGACCCCGGAGATGGTGCCGACCATCTCAACTTCCGCCTTTCGCCACACCAGGAAATAATCGGTTTGTTCGACACCGACATCAGCGAGGTTGACACAGTTATCTATTACCCGCAAACCACCGATATATCACAAGGCCGTGCTCCTGACGGCAATAACATCTACGAATTCTTCGAGCCGCCAACACCATTTGTTTCCAACATTACTACAATCGTAATTAACGAAGTTCTCGCTCATTCTCATAGCGGTGCCCCTGACTGGATAGAGCTATACAATACAACAGATTCCAGCATCGACATCGGCGGATGGTTCCTCAGCGACAGCAGCGCAAATAAGACCAAATACGGAATTGCCGACGGGACAACAATTGCTGCCAACAGCTTCTTAGTTTTCTATGAGAATGCCGATTTCAACGACCCCTGCGACCCGAATTGCATTGTCCCCTTTGCCTTAAGCGAGAATGGTGAAATGGTCTGTTTGTCCTCGGCTGATAATAACGTGATGAGCGGATACTATAAAAAACAGGAATTTGGCGCTTCACCAACGGGTGTATCCTTCGGCCGCTACCTTAAAAGCACCGGCATATACGACTTTGTAGCAATGGACTCCAATACACCGGGCAGCGCCAACGCTTATCCGAAGGTCGGCCCTGTCGTTATCTCTGAAATTATGTACCATCCCGAACCTAATGTGGATGCTGAATATATCGAACTTTACAATATCACCGGTAACAAAGTAAATTTATTTGATGTCGAGGGTAACCCCTGGAAGTTCACCGATGGAATCGACTTCACTTTCCCGACTGATGTGAATATCCCCGCTCACGCTTATTTGTTGGTGGTTGCAGATATGACCGCATTCACAGCAGAGTACACATCTGTGCCTCCCGGCGTCCAAATATTCCAATGGCAATCAGGCAGATTGGCCAATGAGGGCGAGCAAATAGCCCTTAGTATGCCGGGTGATGTTGACGCCGCCGGCCAGCGATACTACATCTGCATTGATAATGTGCGGTATGATGATAACCCGCCTTGGCCAATTACGCCGGACGGCTGCGGAAAATCGCTGACAAGAATTGACCTCAATGATTATGGCAACGACCCACTCAATTGGGATGCAAACAACCCTTCACCCGGCCAGTAAACCCACTTTAAATAACTCTTCCTAATCTATGAAAAGCTGTCCTTGGGTCTGTTTAATTCTGTTTGTCAGACAAATCTTCCGGCTCGTGTTTTTTCTTGAAATACCAGAGATGTTTTTCCAGCCGCGAAAGGCCTATCAGGACAATCAGTGCAACGCAGGTCGATAAAGCTGCCAGTTCGTAAAGCCTGGCGCCACAGGCCATTCCAACGCTTGCTACCAGCCAGATTGTCGCGGCGGTAGTCAATCCATGCACGCCGGTTCTTCCGCTGATAACAGCACCGGCACCGAGAAAACCCACTCCCGAAACCACGCCGGCTGCTATCCTTGTCACCGACACTTCCTGCCCGCCGCCCATCTGCCTCGATATCATCGTAAATACCGCTGCTCCAAGGCATATCAAAACATTAGTCCGCAGCCCCGCTGCCTTGCCTCTGATTTCTCTTTCCAGCCCAAGCACACCGCCCAGCACAGCCGCTAAAACGACACAAAATACATCATCAGGCCAGTTCATATTTTCCTTATCTTTCTATCAGAGTTTCATCGACTTTAATACCAAAATGCCTGCCGGCCTTTTCTATATGGGCCAGCACCTTATCGCCGGCCTTCAAAGTCGTGACCGGTATCGCATCACCTTCTGGACTGACTAATCGAATCGTTTCTGCATTTTGCATAACAAGACTAATCGGCTCGCCTTGTGCTTCGGCCTCGATGAGTATCATCGGTCTTCTCTCAATCTTATTTCTGCCTAAATACGCCACCTCGCTTTTGCCTTTGAAATCCACCAGCAGCACCTCATCGCCGGCCTTCAAATCTGCCAGGTAGTTCGTCTTGCCGCCCGCTGTTAAAGTATATGCGTGTACCGCACCGGCATTGACCCTGAACGGCCGCGATGCCACGTAAGGATTATCAATGGATTCGGAATGCACTAAGAAAAAACCCGAAGCCGTGTTGCCGACGAGCATGCCCTCGCCCAGTCCCATCTGTGTGCAGGTATCAAGACAGGCCCTGTCACCCATCCCTAACTGTTTCGTTCCCGTTATCGTTGCCGTCACAAGAACAACTTTTTCACTTATTCCGTGAATGATTTCAGCGGTCTTTTTAATCTCATTTATATCCATTGTATTAAGCACAACGCCATCGACGCCTTTTTCGAGGATTTCCACCATAAGTTTGGCCTGCCTGCTGTTCTCGACCTGCACCAATATATTTTTGCCCCGCCGAGCCAGGAGATTTTCAATCGGTATAATCGTCCAGTCCAACATCCGCAGCACAACAATCTTATTCTCAGGCACTTTCGCGGCCTTGTCCTCGTCGGCCTTGCCTTTTATGTCTATGAACTCAACATCGACACCGGGCTTGATATCGCCGTTCTTCTCGACTGTTTTGATTCTACCGAATTCCCGAACAGTTGCACTTTTGCCGTCCGGCAGCACCACCGCCTCGGCCCCGCTCTCAAGCGCAGATATTACGATTTCTTTTTTATACGGGGTGGCATTTACCCATAGTTTTTTCATAAGGTTTTACGGCCTTTTCTTTTAGCTGCATAGCTTACACTGATTTTCCAATTTCATCAACAGTATAATTCATAGGTTCGACCCTTCGGATTTATTATTGATGATTTCCCGCAGAGCGGTTTCGGTGGATAAAATTGGCTTTGATGGTTCGACTGCGCTCACCATAAATTGGGTTCGTTTGGGTTCGTTTTCACCAAGTGTCCATTTTGCATTTTTCGTTGTAATTCGTTGTTAATACTAATGTTGCGACCATTTGACTTTTTGGGAAATTGGGTTCGTTTCGCATAATTTAGTTGTTGGTGATTGGTTTTTTCCTTTCGGCGCAAAAAGTCTCCGCTTCCGTCTTCGCTTCCGCCTTCGCCGAAGCTACGGCGAGACAGGTCGCTACGACGGACAAGTCCGCCTAAATCCGATGACACAGTATTTAAAAGCTTCAAAAACCTTATGGAGGCATTTTGAGTTTCCTGTTTGTTAATAATTATTGACTTTTTTCATAACACTTCGAGAACAGACTATCGTTCTCTTATAATGGGATGAACTTGCGCGATTGATGCGAAAAAGGTTCTTGATTCTCGATTCCAGATTCTCGTAACTCGATGTGAGAAAAGGAGTAAAGATTTTTTTGAAAAAATGGTTTTTTGCTCTTAACCCCATGCGCAAATGATTGAAATTTTTAGCCACGAAAAAGCACAAAAGGCACAAAAGATTAACCACAAATGAACACGAATTAACACATATTTTTTATTACCACGAAGACACGAAGATTTTTGACAGGATAACAGGATTGAGATGATAGCCACAAAGCGGCACAAAAATCGCAAGGAAAATTAGACGCTGATGGCGCCGATTACGCAGAAAGTTTGGCCGGGATGTGTTCTCGACAAAGCTTGTGCTCCAAACGAGGTTTGTGCGCCAAGTCTTTGTCTCGTCCACCTGACAGCAATGCTGTCCCGCCTTAACAAGCGTCCGGCCTTCCATTGTATAAAATGGACACGGATTTTTTGGTATTGACGGGGACTGAAAAGGGGGTAAAATCAGGAGGAAGTAAAAAGTTAAAAATCAAAAGGGAAAAAACGGTTGCTGTCCCCGGTTTTGTCAGAAATTTGAGTACAAATTTGGAAATTATAAAAGTCCCGGTTATTTCGACTAAGACAAGTGAGTGTAATATATGCAGATTATAGTTAGGGTTCATTCACGACTTTTTTTTACACAAGGCACAAGCTCGGAAATATTTTTGGGGCGTGATAATAGGATATTGGTTCATGCATACTTACAGCACGAGGATTAAAGTCAATGGATGGTTTACATGACAAAGACGAACTAATAGGTATAGATCGCTATCAAGCACTTTCAGGGGTTCTGATTATTGTATCGTGTGTTCTTCTCTTGCCTTTATTTGCGCTGAATATTGCGATCCCGGTATTAGTGTTCTTCCACTTTGCTGTTGGTTTCTTAGCCTTAGTCTTTCTATTGTTTGGGGAATATGTCAAGTGTTCCCAATCATCTAAAGATAATCGCAACCATTTTATGATAGTCGGGGGGCTTATTGGAATATGTTTTATCCTTCTCGCTAAGGTAATTTTATTCACAAAAAGATTACCGTTCACTTTGTCCGACTTCATAATTATTATCACTGGTTGGCTTGTAGGGTTGATTGCCCTTGCATATCTGCCTATGACAAGCACATATCGCAATTTCAAAAGAGGAACTAATTCAACACCGTTGCTTTCGGTTTTGTTAGTATATGTGGCCTTTTCTTTAATAGTGCCTGTGAGTTTCTCTGTTGATGCACTTAGATTTTTGTTGCCGGTTGGCTTTGTCTGCGGGGTTATATCGCTTTTAATTGTCATCGTACGTCGATGTTCAAAATACTCCATCCTAATTGTAACAATAGTTGCGATGACTTTTTTAATCGTTGGAACCGTCGGGTTATTTGAAATGAGAACAAGACCCTTGAGTCTGGCGATAGTTGGAGGACATTTGAAAATGTTAGATCGTTTTCTTGCACGTGGGTACTCTCCCAATGACCCTAATATAGCGTTTGGTTCTCCGGTGCATGCAGCATTACATTACGGAAATAGGTCGCGTGCCGGTCCTTATTCACGATATACATCTTTTGCTTATTTAGGGACAAGTGAAGAATATCAAGAAATCATCGTAGAGATGCTGCGAATTCTTATTAATTACGGCGCTGATATAAATGCACCAAATCATAGAGGATGGACCCCTTTACAAATCGCATACGGTAAACGTTTAAACAAAGTTACGGAATTTCTTGTTTCACAGGGAGCAAATTTGAATGTCCCAAGTCCTACAGGAGATAGCATGCTACATATCGCTGTTACCCGTAACGATCTATTAATGTTGAATCTTTTCCTTAAGCACAAAGTTTATATCGATCCATGTGACTCCAGCGGTCGTACACCGTTATATTATGCGATTTGTGAAAACAACCCCGAGATTACGAGCATTCTTCTCGAAAAAGGAGCCAATCCTAATGCAACAGATGAAAAAGGGCATACGTTGCTCCGGGTTGCTTTAGAACGCGGTTATATCAAAATGGCTGAATTATTACGCCAGCACGGGGCAAAGGAGTAGCTCTTTTAAAATTAAATAATTGGACTACACCTTATATAGACGGCCAGCCACAAACAGCAAGCATCACCGAATACAAATACGACCCGGACGGCAATAGGGTAGCGAATATAGATGACCCTGATGGCGCACCTGTAACAACGAATTACCTCATCGATTCTTATAATAACACCGGCTATTCGCAGACGTTTGTTGAAAAGAAAGGTGCCGACCGCATATCCTACATAATAGGGGATGATGTACTTGCTCAGGCCAAATATATAGATTCAACCACAACCCATACAGTCGATTACCTGCTCTATGATGGCCACGGCAGTACAAGGCAGCTAAGCGACAACACCGGCGAAGCCGCCAATGAGAACAAACTCGACACCGCCATTAGTCAGCCGTTCAATGAGTTTGAGAAAGCTGTCTTTCATACACGCTTTGCCTTGCGAAGCGCCCTAAATGTTTCGAGTGCAATCTGATGTCTCCTGATACGCTCGGCGGGGGTTCTGGCCAGATTGGCAATCAGCATAGGGATATCAATGCCGTAATCCGCCGCAGCACGAATTGGGTCTTTTCGCTGTTTGGGTGTGGGAATTCGGGCGATTTTGGTTTTCCGCTGCTTCATACCTCGAGCATTTTAACAGCGTCTTTGACGCTTGCCCCCTCGTGGACCATCTTGCAAAGGGCCTGAATCATCTTTTCCGGCTTGCGGTGCTGGAAGGCGTTCCTGCCGATAGACAGACCCGTTGCGCCTGCTTTTAGAGCGCCTTCTACCATTTCGAAAATATCTTTGTCGCTGTCCATCTTCGGCCCGCCGGCTATAACCACCGGCACAGGACAACCTTCGACAACCTGCTTAAAGCTGTCAACGCTGCCGGTATAAGGCACTTTAACGATGTCCGCTCCTAATTCAGCCCCGACCCTCGCTGCGTGCTTGACGTTTGCGACGTCAAATTCGCTTTTGATTTTCGGCCCGCGCGTGTACATCATCGCGACAAGCGGCATCTGCCACTCCATACATCGCTCGCTGACCTGACCTAATTGCTTCAACATCTCCCTGTCGGTTTCGGCGCCTAAATTTATATGCACCGATACCGCATCGGCGCCTAACTTGATTGCCTCTTCTACCGTGCAGACCAGCTCTTTTGCATTCGGGTCAGGACTCATTGATGTCCCTCCTGAAAGATGAATAATCAGACCAACGTCTCTGCCCTTGCCTCGATGGCCTGCGCAGACTATCCCCTTATGCATCAAAATGGCGTTCGCACCGCCGGCCACCACTTTGCTCACCGCCGTCCGCATATCTTCCAGCCCCTCAATAGGCCCGACCGTCACGCCGTGGTCCATCGGAACAATTACCGTTTTGCCCGAATTGCGGTCTATTATTCTCTCTAACCGTATCTTTTTGCCTATCATTGCAAACCTCCAATCAGAAAAGTGTAAAGCTCGAAGCTAAAAACGCAAAACCACAGTGAGGAACTTAAAATTAAATAGGTTTTAAGTTTTAAGCTATGACTTTTAATTTTCAGTTTTTAGTTTGCTCTAATCTACCTAAGCCTGCCCAAAACGCAAGAAAAAAACGTCCAACCTAACTCTTTGGAATTTCAGACCGCTTTTGCCTTGGAAATCGCTCCATTGTTAAGTAAATCTTGCTTTTAGACCCAATCACTGCTATATCTTCAAAATTATGGAGACAAAATTAGCTGTTCCCATAGCCGCCGGAACTATACAGCAGGCAAAAAAACAAATCAAAGCCGCAAAGGCCGCAGGCGCTGAAATCATCGAACTGCGGATAGACTACCTCGATAACCTCAGTGTCGGCCTGGTTAAAAAGCTGATTGACTATGCCAAAGCTGCTGCCCCGGCAATGCCCATTATTGTCACCTGTCGTGATAAAAAAGAAGGAGGGGCATTAGATTACACGCTTCAGTTGCGGCTCGAGGCGCTTATTAGCGCCTTAAAAGCCGGCGCCGATTTTATAGATTTCGAATACCAAAATTTCCTCATATCCCAAAATCAAAAAATGTTAAGGCCGGCCCTCTCGCAGGTGCCTAAAGCCCGGCTTATTCTGTCCGCCCATAATTTCAAAACAAGATTCGATAACATCGTCAAACTCCATCATAACATCTCATCTGCATATCCTGCGGCCATATCCAAGCTGGTTTATACCGCTAATCACATCAATGACTGCTTTGAGGCGTTCGATTTACTGCACAATACCGCCGGTGGGCGAATCGTTTTCTGTATGGGTGAAGCCGGCCTAATCAGCAGAATCATCGCAAAAAAACTCGGCAGCTTCGTCACTTATGCAAGCATAGACGACAAAACTGCAACCGCCCCCGGCCAGTTGACCGTTGAGCAATTAAAAACAATTTACCGTTGGGATTCTATAAACACAGATACCGAACTTTACGGTCTAATCGGCGCACCCGTTGCTCATTCCGCCGGCCCTGTTTTGCATAACGCCTGCTTCGCTGATATTAGAGCAAATAAGTTATATCTGTCTCTCCTTGTCGAAGGCGGTAAAGATGATTTTAATACATTTATGAGCAATGTCCTCGATAGACCCTGGCTTGATTTTCACGGCTTCAGCGTAACTATCCCTCACAAACAAAGCGCCCTCGACTACACTATCGGAAGTAGTGGGGTGGTAGAACCATTGGCCAAAAAAATCGGCGCCGTTAATACATTGTTAATTGACGAGCGACGAATATCGGCTTACAACACCGATTATGCCGGCGCTATGGATGCAATTACAGGGGCACTGGATATTACAAGGGCCGATTTGAAGGATTGGCCTGTCGCTGTTATCGGCGCAGGCGGCGCCGCAAGGGCAATAGTAGCGGGCCTGGCCGACGCAGGCGCAAAAATAAAAATCTATAATCGCACAGTCGAAAAAGCCGAAAAACTCGCAGCCGATTTTCATTGTGATTTCGCATCTTTGGACGACTTGCCAGACCTTAATGCTAAACTTGTCATAAATACTACAAGTATAGGTATGTATCCGAATGTCGATGAAACGCCTTTGCCGAAAGAGATTCTAGAACCTGCTTCGCCAAGGCTACGCAGGTCAGGAAAGGATATGGTGGTATTCGATACTGTTTATAATCCAGCCGAAACTTTATTACTCAAGCAGGCAAAGAAAGCCGGTGCAAAAACCATCCCCGGCCTGTCAATGTTCCTCAGCCAGGCCGCCGCACAATTCAAACTCTTCACCGGCCAAAATGCGAATATTGAGACGATGCGAAAAATCCTATCGTCAAAGTGAAGAAAAACCACAGAGAACACAGATGACACAGAGAATACAAAGTAAAAATTGTGTTTTGTTTTTTCATATCGTTTCGAAAAAAGTCGCCGACGCTCCAAAGCTATGGCGACGGAGCGACGTCCCCCCTTAGTAAGGCGGAACTTGCAGGTTTGTGTCGAAAAATGCGGGAGTTTATGAAAGGGGAAAAGCCGTGGCTCGTAACCAGAGGATGGTAATTTGGGCAAGTTAAAAGTTGAAACTAAAAACTCCTTGGCCAGCCGTCTGTGAAGTTATTATTCAGTTGGCCAAAAAACGGTTGCTGTCCCCGGTTATTCGCCGATTCCAAGAAACATAGCAGCAAAGGTTACAGCTATAAATTTATTCTGTTTCATTTTAGGTTCTATTTCGCTGATGTATATTAGATACCATTCCAGCACCGTTGTATTCTTTTTTTTACAGGTTTCAAATAAGTCATCAGTTTCTTTTACACAATTATTATACCGCTTAACAGCATCCTGGAAGATGGCGAGGTAGTAAAGCCCATTGAAATTCATTCTTTTTTGGAATTTTTTACTGGCTTCTACATATTGTTCTTGTTCATATCTTGATAAATTTGTTGATTCAGTGGTCATTAATCAGAACCCTTAAAATTTCGGTTTCAGTTGTAATTTATCCTATATCTATATCCCCGATTGTCAAGATTGAAATATTCTAATGGAATATTTTGGTGGTAGTTTTTCAAAAATAATGTAGAATATACAGTAAGAAAAATATAGGGCATAAACACTCCTTGTTAACAAGTAGGAATTGGAAATGAGTCAAAAAATCATAAAACCTGGAGAAAGGTATCAGAAGAAAATTATAATCCAAACCAGAAAAGGCACACCCATCTCAAATGTTCAAGAATTCAATTTGCCCCCGTATTACTTACATTTAGTCGAAGAATATAACAAGCGGTATTCAGAGCCGTTCGTTACCTTTGTGAATAATGCCTCACCTATTTATAATTGTCACGGGTTGACGTTTGGTAGCAGAAGGTCAATGATTTGGGATTCTCAAGAAATAGCGAAAATAATTAAGGAAGACGATTATGCAATGGTTGACAATATGAATGACGTTCGAGAAGGAGATGTAATAGTTTATTATGGTGATGATGGTGATGCAGAACATTCTGGTTTGGTGATTGGTAAAATAAGTAGGTTTCCTCTGATTTTAAGCAAATGGGGAAGCGGAAGAGAAGCTGTTCATATGTTTAGTCAGTGTCCTTATAAAATAGATAATGTAAAATTTTTCAGGACATCAAAATGAGTAGTTTTGATATAAGTAATTTTCGAGAATCAGCAGAGTGGTTCCTATGTGCAAATACACCGGTCTATCTCTATACAAATCTTAAAAAGCTTCGGGAAGTAGAAAATTTATCAAATGGATTATCTGCACAAAGCCTCTATGAATTATGTAGGCAATTTTTAGAAAAAGACGAAAACATTTATGAAAGTGAATTAGCATATTATATTTGCTTGATTGCTTTGTCTTTTAAGAACCTCTCAGAAATACGGTCTTATTTGGAGTCATTGAGAACAGACAAATATAAATGGGCAAATAGTATCATTATGTTTATAATTGAAAAATATAAGCCGATTACAGAGTATAAAGTAACCGTAAAAAACGAACCTAAAGTTATCCTTTCTCAGGATAGGTTCGAATATCCTATGACATCGAGTGATGTAATTAACGTTAATGTTAGGGGCAATAAAAATGAATGAGGTGCAGTTTTTCCATTTGGCACAAACCGCTATTGTGGACAAGTTGACTAACAGCCTAAGTATAATAAACTTGATAGAGGGTTTCGGTGGCGTATCCTTTCCTTTGATTCCACCACCATTTGCTATTGTTTTGAGGACTAAGAGAGATGTTGAAATAGACCCTGATACAATAGAGTTAGAGTTTATAATAAAACAAAAAGACAACGAATTGTTCAAAGGGAAATTCAAAACTTATTATCAGGGTAAATCTTTGCACAATTTAATAGTAACAGTTAGCGGATTGCTTGTTAAAGAGCCTTCACCAATAGAAGTTGTCTGTATGTATGAGGGGAAAGAGATAGCTAAATCTGTAATTGAAGTAAAAGATATACCTCTAAAAGTTGAGAAAAGAGAATGAAATACTTTTATCCCTAGGAATAACCGGGGACGTTGGAGCTGTTGAAAAAGTCCGTACCTTTTAATGTCCTATTCTTCATTAACCAAAGCCGTAATTCCGGTTTTTTCTTGTCCCCCAATTTTACCCAAACGGCATCCTTTTTCAACCTTAAAATTTCCCGCGCAATCTACTTAATCCGTAATTAAAAAATAAACCTCTGCGAAGCAGTTCCACAATTTTGCATTTTACATTTTGATTTTTAATTTATCTTCTCATCAAAGTCCCCGTCAATACCAAAAAATCTCAAAGCGACCTGTCCAGCGTAGTTCCAAAACGAAGACGGGCCCATTATTCTAAACTCCTCTTTCTCAAAACCCCCCGCCTCAAATCCCTCCCTCAAAAAACCTTGATTGTTAGATCACTCCATAAGTATATATGCATATACTTATATACTATTATCGCAGTTGAAAATCTCCCGCAACTAAATCGGTGTTAATCTGGGCAATCTGTCCGCCTTTGGCCCGGCCTCGCCTGTGGCGAGAGCCGAGGCGGGCGAGACCCCTCGGCTCGAAGGCCGCGAGGCCTGCGGCTCGCCTTTTGGCGGGTGGCTAATTTTTCGCGCCTTTAATTTAGTCCGTGTCCGTCCGTGTCCAGTTTTAATCAGTCCGTTAAGTCAGTGTTAAGTTATGCACAATTTCTATATGGTTTTATATAATTTCTACTCTGTTTGCATATCGTTTTATATAATTTTCATATCGTTTTGCAAAGTTTTGCAACATTATGCAAAGTTTCAACCTCGAATAGGCCGACTTTTACAATTTCCTTTATGGGTCGGAAAAGGTTATACTATAGCAGAAGGTATGAGCTGGTCGAAACCCGAAGACTCCTTCAAAATTCGGGAAATATGCGTTATTTATAGCGATAAGGACAGAAAATGACCAAAAAACAAATCGCACATAACTCAGCCGCCAGCGGCAGTCCCGGCAGGATAATGCTGCTTGTTCTGGTATGTTTTTTCTTTTCCGGCGTAAGCGGCCTGATATACGAAATACTATGGACAAGAATGCTCGTCAAAATCATCGGCGGAGCACCCTTCGCCATCAGCATCGTCCTTACCGTCTTTATGGCCGGCTTGGGCATAGGCAGCTACATAGCAGGCCGAGTCATTGACCGCATAAAACAGCCAATAAAATTAGTAAGGATTTACGGCATATTAGAGCTGCTCATAGGCGCTTACGGCCTTGTCCTGCCGCTGCTTTTGACGGCTTTTTTGCCGATTTATGCGATTATCTATAATCGCCTTTTTAACTACTTTATGCTCTATAACATTCTCACCTTTGTCGGCTGTTCCATTCTTTTGTGCATACCTGTTATATGTATGGGTGCGACTTTACCTATTTTGTGCCGGTTTTACGTCACAAGGTTGTCTCATCTCGGCACACACGCAGGCAGGTTATACGGATTAAACACTATTGGTGCGGCTTTCGGAGCTCTATTGTGCGGTTTCTGGCTGATAAGCCATTTTGGTGTGCCGGGCACGCTGGTCTTTGCCGTGCTTATTAATGGCGTTATCGGCTTATCCTGCCTGCTGGTTGGTTCTAAACAGAAGGAGTATCAGCCGGCAGTTGCTAATACACAGCAATATCAGAAGACAGATATTGAGATTAAGAGATACCCTGCTGTGGTGATTGGTGCGCTGGTGATTTTTGCCGTTTCCGGTTTTTGTGCTATGAGCTATGAGGTGATATGGACCAAGCTGCTTGGTTTGATTGTCGGGCCTACGACGTATTCTTTTACTATTGTGCTGGTCACTTTTATTACAGGTCTTGCGTTGGGCAGTATGATTTTCGGCTGGCTCGGCGACAAAATGAAAAGACCTGTGTGGCTTTTGATATTTACGCAGATAGCCGCAGGTTTGCTTGTATTGGGAATCAGCCATGTTCTGGGCAACAGCCAACTGTTTTTCAGCAAGCTGCTTTTCACCTTTAAGGAGCATTTTGCGATGTTGAGCATATCGAAGGCGGCAATTCTATTTATTTTTATGATTCTGCCTACGCTATGTCTTGGCGCTACGTTTCCTTTAGTCAGTAAGATTTATACCCAGTCCATTCTGAAGGTTGGCAGGTCGATAGGTGTGGCTTATGCGATAAATACAATTGGTGCTGTTTTGGGTTCATTCTGTGCCGGTTTTGTGCTTATTCCGCAGTTTGGGAAGGAGAACAGTTTAAGTTTGGTTATAGGTTTGCAGCTTTTGACATCTTTGGTTATTGCGGCGATTATCGTTTTAGGGAGCAAAGAAGGCGTAATGCGATGGTTTTCTGTGGGTGTTCCTGCTGTGGCGGGGTTGATTTTGTGTTTTTATTTTCCCGTCTGGAATCATTTGGTGCTTTCAAGGGGCAGGTATCATCGCTTTGAGAGGGTCGGTATTGACGTAAGGATATACGGCTGGCTGGACTCTCTTTTTCAAGGTTCGGAAATATTGAATAAGTTCGAGCGGGGCAAGCTTGTATATTACGGTGACGGCATCGGCGGCTTTACCACGGTGCTGAAATACCCCTATCCCCTTGGCGGTGTTGAATACTCGCTGGCAAATAGCGGGAAAATGGACGCCTCCTCATTAGGCGATATGAACACTCAAACACTCTTGGCCCATTTTCCGATGCTTTTTCACAGGGACCCAAAGACGGTTATGGTATTGGGCCTTGCAAGCGGTATAACCGCCGGTGAGGTTTTGCATTATCCTGTCGAACGGCTCGATGTCCTCGACATCAACCAGCAGGTCGTTGCGGCGAGCGATTTCTTTATTCCGTGGAATAATAATGTCCTTTCCAATTCCAGGACAAACCTGATTATCCAGGATGGTCGGGCGCATCTGCAGCTTACTGACCGTAAGTATGATGTGATAATTTCCGAGCCTTCAAATCCCTGGATGGCCGGTCTTGCCGCTCTGTTTACCCGCGAGTTTTTTACACTTGGCAGAGACAGGCTCAACGAGGACGGGATATTTTGCCAGTGGATTCACGTATATCAGATGGATTGGCCGACCTTTGCACTTATCGGCAGGGCCTTTGAGAAGGTCTTTCCGAACAGCATTTTAGTTTCGGCCGGCCCGCAGAGAATTACTGACGATTATTTATTGGTCGGATTTAAGGGTAAGGATAAGCTGGTTCTGGAGAATGCGCAGCAGAAAATGTCTTATGCCAGACAGTCGAAGAATATGACTCTCACCGACCCTAATCTGCTGTACAGGCTTATTGTGTCCGAGGACCTTAGAGAGCTTTTTGGTCCGGGACCTGTCAATACGGACAGCCGGCCCCGGCTTGAATTCGCCGCACCGAAACTGTTGTATATCAGCGACCCGGCGATAGCAGAAAATATCCGGTCAAGGGGATGGCTCAGTCCCCAGACAGCACGTATATTTCAGCAGGTGACGGCAGACGTCAATGCACAGATTGATTATGCCGCTTATGCCCTTTCAGTCCTTGAGCCGTTCCGCAATATGGTTGACCTCTCGAAGGTCTCCCCTGCCCAGAAAGAACATTTCTCTAAGCTTATGGAAAACTACTTCACCTCTCATTCGATGGAAAATGATGCTGATATTTTCGGAGACAATGAGCTGAAGCGAAGATGCAGCGAAATTCAGATAAAGCTAATAGAAGACAAGATTGATTCTATGCCTGACAAGGCTCTTTCATATTTTTACCTGGGTGGTCTTTATCATGAGAAAGGTATGCTCGATGAGGCCAAGGCCAACTATTTCAAGTCGCTGCAAATCGACCCGGCCTTTGCGGAGGCACACTATAATATCGGCGTGACATTGGCGTGGCAGGGTAACTTTAACGAAGCAATCGCTCAGTTTACCGAGTCGCTGCGAATCAATCCCGGCATTGCCAAGGCGCACAACAATCTCGGCGGCGTGCTTGTCAGGCAGGGCAAGGTCAGCGAGGCCGTTGAGCATTTTACCAAGGCACTGTGGCTCCAGCCCGACCTCGACGATGCCCACTACAATCTCGGCATGGTATCTTCCCAGCAGGGCAAGCTCGACGAAGCCATCAAACACTTCTCTGAATCGCTTCGAATCAAGCCGAACAATGTTAATGCGCGTATGCATCTCGGCCTGGCGCTCGCCCAGCAGAACAGGACCGATGAAGCCATTGCTCAATTCAGGGCGGCGCTGCAGCTAAAGCCGGACTTTCTTGAGGCACACCATAATCTCGGCTCAGCTCTTATCCAGCAGGGCAGGATTGATGAAGGCATCGAGCAGTTTAACGAGGCAATTCGCATAAATCCCAACTCTGCCGAGACGCACTTCAGTCTCGGTATGATTCTTATGAGGCAGGGGAAAATTGACGAAGCCGTCACACACTTTAACGAGGCGCTGCGAATTAAACCCGACTTCGCCGCTGCACAAAAAGGTCTTGAAAACGCCCTTTCCCTCAAGAAGAACAGGGACAAGGGACAGCCGGGCGGACAGCCCGGTGAGGTTCGGGTAATAGAGGAATGATTCGGTTTTGATCTATTTTGGGCTGCTTCTGTTGTTTCACAAAGGTTTATTGCCTGAAAAAACTTTGTTCAGCAATGTATTTATGTTAGAATATTTTCGGCCTGTTCGGGGCGTGGCGCAGTTTGGCTAGCGCGCTTGCATGGGGTGCAAGAGGTCGCAGGTTCGAGTCCTGTCGCCCCGATTTCCTTTCGTCAGTCGGACCGGCAATAATCCCGTTTTACGACTTGCTGAAGTGGAAATGATGGGGTCTCTCGGCAGTTTTGTGAAATAGATTTCCTTTTATCGGCCCGGTTTTTAAGTTAGACAGCCGCCAGCACTCCTCTGATATAGCCTACGGACTCTGCCAGTCCGGCAAGCGGGTCTTTTTCGTCTTTTTCAAATTCAAACGAGGCAACACCGGCGTAATTGACCTTCAACAATGTCCGCACGACCCGGGGTATATCAATGACTCCCCGTCCCATTTCGACGGTCGTTCCCTCTGCTGCTGCTGCCGAAACGTCTTTTATATGCAAATCCAGCAGCCGTTCTGCGAACCTCTCGATGGCTTCCGACGGGTCTATGCCCGCCCTTTGCGTGTGCCCTATGTCGATACAAAGTCCGATTCGGCTGTCAAGGTCTGTTATCCATTTGTAAACGCTTTCCGGTGTCGGATAAATCTTATCTTCGGGTCCGTGGTTATGGATGGCCACCTTGACGTCATACTCCGCTACTTTCTTATTCACAAGGCCAAGCAGTTCCGGCTTTGGTGCCCCTATAATGACGCTCATACCTGCTGTCTTTGCATAGTCAAAGGTGCGATGCACCTCGGCCTCGTTGTTCATATAGATTACGCCGCCGCCATACAACTTCAGCCCCGCCTGCCGGACTTTTGCTGCTGCCGTTTCGATGTCGGCCTGTGTGCCTTCCAGCGGCAGATGGCAGCTCTTTAGAGCAATGTATTCTAATCCGAGCCGCCGGGTCATCGCAAGCGTTGTATCTATATCGAATCCTCTGAAGGTATATGAAGCAAGTCCGAGCTCGAATAGTCTTTTACCCTGCGGTCCTTCTTTATTGGCAGGGTGCTGGTCTTGTCCCGAAGAGCTGCCCGCAGCGATAAGCGAAACCGCCGTCCCTAATCCTGCCTTTTGCAAAAACTGTCTTCTGGTTTGTTTTGCTCCAATCATAATTATCTCCTTTTCAATCTTAAGATAAGCCCGTCCACTCAATAAGCACACCGTATAAAGCAGCCCCAATAATGATAAAAGCGGGGTGTATTTTTGTAAGGAAAAACAGCAGAAACGAGGCAACAATGACAAATAAATACTTCAAATGAAAAACCTGGTTCTTATCTACAAGTTGTATTGCCATAACAATTATCATTGCGACGACGGCATACTGAATCATCTCAAGGCCGGCCTTTACAAAAGCTGCATTCTTATACTTTGAGTAAACCAGCATAGCAATTACCATAAACAATATGGCAGGCAGCAGGTTCGCAATGTTGGCCACCACCGCACCGGGGACACCGCCGATTTTATAGCCGACATAAGTTGCAAATTTGGCGGATATGGCGCCGGGAATCGCTCTTGTGATTCCGAGAACCTCCAGAAACTCCGCCCTGTCAAGCCAGTGGTAGTTTTGAACAATCTCTCTTTCAATCAGAGGTATGAACGTCTCTCCTCCGCCGAATGAAAAAAGCCCGATTCTTGAAAATGCGATAAAAAGCTCCAGTAAAGCCATTTGACAGCTCCTTAATTATTCAATGTCCGCCGCCGTGCATCATTTCAACTGCGTGCGGCAGAATGTCTATGATAATCTCTAATGATTCTTTCGCGCCTTTTGCGCTGCCGGGCAGATTAATAATAAGGGTCTTTCCGCGGACCCCTGCAACGGCTCGTGAAAGAACGGCCGTTTTGGTTTTATGCCTGCCCTCTGCCCGAATTATTTCACACAGACCCGGCACTATCTTTTCACATACGTCATTCGTAGCTTCCGGCGTGACATCGCGAGGCCCCAGCCCCGTTCCGCCGGTGGTAAATACCACATTAACGTTGTCCCTGTCGCAAAGGCGCTTAAGCTCGTCAGCTATTGTTTCCTTAACATCGGGTATAATTTTTTTCCCGCATACCTCGAATCCCTTTTTGGCAAGTATCTGCTCGATAGTTTGTCCGCTCACATCTTCTCTTTTGCCCTGTGAGCAACTGTCGCTGACCGTCAATATCGCCGCTCTAATCATTGTTATCAATCGCCTCAATAACATCGCCGACATTTATCGAACCTTCTTTGGTCACCCTTGCAAAGACACCTTCTCGCGGCATAATGCAATCGCCGACTCTTTCAAAGATTTCACACTTGTCGTGGCACTTTTTGCCGAATTGTGTTATTTCAAGCTCGGCGTTTCCGCCAACTTTAAGTCTGCTGCCCACCGACAGCGTAAGCAGGTCTATGCCTTCTGTCGTGATGTTCTCGGCAAAATCGCCCGGCGATACCTTCACGCCCTTTGCCGCCATTTTGTTTATGGATTCGACGGGAAGCAGACTTACCTGCCTGTGCCAACTGCCTGAATGAGCGTCTCCGATTATTCCAAAATCAGTGCGCAGATGAGCTTCTGGCACATTAACTTTCCGTGTGCCTTTTCTTTCTGAAACGGATATCGCCTTAATCCTGCCTTTTATAGTCGCCACTTTTACCGCCTGTTTTTTCGATTAACTTTACATCGGTTATTACCATTGTCTTATCTGCATATTTGAGCATATCATAAATCGTAAGACAGGCCGCAGACGCCCCGCAAAGGGCTTCCATCTCGACACCGGTCTTGCCTGCGGATTTAACTGTCACTGTCACAACAACCGATTTTTTGCGTTCATCCAAACCAAAATTGACGTCAATGGCTTCAACCAAAATCGGGTGACACATTGGAATCGTATTTGGCGTGGATTTCACGGCCTGTATGGCCGCCACTTTTGCCGTTGCAGGGACATCCCCCTTGATACAGCCGCCTTTTTTAACAATATCAAAGGCCTTCTTTCCGAGTATAATACATCCTGTCGCCGTCGCCGTCCTTGTCGTAATGTCCTTACTGCTTATATCTATCATACCGCCATTGCCTGCCACAGCCGTTATCCTCCAACACTGCACATAGAGAAGCCCTCTGCAAAAGAATTTAATCTTGTAAAGTCACTCTTACTGCCGATTATCCTTCTTAAAAAATTCAGGACCTGCTCATCGTCTGCGCCGTTTCTTATAAGCTTTTTGACGTCATAAGTGCCGGCGGAATACAGACAGGGCTTGACCCTGCCGTCGCTGGTCAGCCGAAGCCGATTACAGCAGCGGCAGAAAAAAACGCTTCTGCCGCTGATAAAGCCTATGCAGCCGGCGGAATCTTTAATCTTAAAATACTCAGCAGGGCCGCCACCATCAGCTACTACCGCTGCCATCAATGGACCAAACTTGTCCTCAATATTCCTTCTAACCCGGGCGTTCGGCACAAAGAACACATCCGGCTCAACGTTCTTGTCCGTCGGGCAGTATTCTATGAACCTTACCGCCGCCGGCATCTCCAGCGTCAGTTGCGCCAGGGCGATAATATCCTGCTCATTTATTCCTCTTAATACGACCGTATTAATCTTTACCGGCGTAAGGCTGACCTCTATCGACCGGCGAATACCTTTTTTAACATCTTCCAAAAGGTCGCAGCCGGTAATAAATTTGTAACGTTCTCTATCCAGGGAATCAACACTTACATTTACTCTGTTTAATCCTGCTGCTTTAAGCTCCTCAGCCACCTTCTCAAGCAGAACGCCATTAGTTGTAAGTGTAAGTTCATTTACACCGGTTATAGAGGCAAGTTTTTCTATGAGGGATGTAATGTTTTTCCTTACCAGCGGCTCCCCGCCTGTAAGCCGGACTCTGCTTACGCCACATTCTGCAAACAACCTGACGATGCGGTGGATTTCCTCGAATGTTAAAATCTCGTCCCTGTCAACAAGTCCGCAACTGCCCAATGGATTGCAGTAGATACATCGCAGATTGCATCTGTCTGTCACCGAAACTCTAAGATAATCGATATACATCCGGCTTCTTTTCTGTCAGATAAGTCTAACCGATACCATTGTTCTTTCTTTAAGCTCAGCGATGCCTTTGGGAATACAGATTAAACCATCGGCCCCGCACAGTGCGTTGAAATGCGCAGAGCCGTGATACTCAGCAGGCATAACTATCCCTGCGCCGGTAATTATAACAGGAATCCACGAGGGACTGCCGACCTTTTTTCTCGAAACAGACGTTTCGAGCGGCGCTTTAATATCAGGGGGCTTAAAATTATGTCCCATCAGTTTATAAAGAAACGGCTTGATTAAAAGCTCGAATATCACAAAGCCGGACACAGGGTTGCCGGGCACTCCGAAACAAAACACATTCCCCCGGCGGCCGAAAACCGTCGGCTTGCCAGGCTTTATAGCAATTTTCTCGAACATAAGCGCAAAGCCGTTTTGCTTCAGTATCTCCGGCACAAAATCAAACTCGCCGACCGAGACCCCGCCCGAAATTAAAACCACGTCATTTTCCGAAACGGCCTTTTTAACAGCAGCATCGATGGCCTCTCGCGTGTCCTTCGCAATGCCGTAATTCTTCGCAACTGCCCCGACGGTTTCGACCTGCGCAGCAAGCTGAAAACTATTAGTGTCTCTTATCTGAGAGGCGGAAGGATTCTGTGAGGGTTCAACCAGCTCGCTGCCTGTGGCGATAACTCCGACCTTCGGCCTGACGGCCACCACGGGATTTGCACAGCCGACTGCAGCCAATGTCGCAATATGCTGAGGTCTTATAAGCGTGCCTCTGTGTAAAACCACATCGCCCGCCCTGATGTCCTCTGCCTTAAAACATATATTGCTTGCCGTCTCTTTGCCGGTAAACCGAACGGTATTTTCAGTCGGGTTTTTTGTAAATTCGACCATTATGACGCAATCAGCGCCATCCGGAACCATTGCGCCGGTCATAATCCGGGCGCATTGCCTCGGCCCGCTCATCTTTCTGGGGGCTGTTCCCGCCGGAATCGTCTCTATTATCGTAAGCTCGTTGTCGAGGTCTTCCCTTCGGCAGGCATATCCGTCCATAGCTGATTTATTAAAAGGCGGAATATCCGTATCCGATTCGACATCTTCCGCAAGTATTCGGTTCAGCGCACAGCTTATATCAACCTCTTCGGTACCGAGCAAATGCGACGCATCCAAAACAATCTCAAGTGCCTTCTCAAACGACAGCATTGTTTTCCTTTCCAACAAATCTCCGGTAATCATCCAGAGTATTTATGTTTCCGGGCCGTTGTGTTTCAGTCAGGTCAATATACCTGATTTTGCAGCAGCTTAACGCATCGATTATTCGATTATTTCCCGACAATAGGGCCGCCTCTACGGCTTTAAGTATGTTCTTTTTATACACCGCAAAAAGCGGCTCATATTCTGCACGTCCAATTCGGGGAATAACCGCATCAAAACTTCTACCTTCCCTGAGCATTGCTTTCATCAAATCAATATCCACCTGTGGTATATCACAGGCGATAATAAAATTCAATTCATTAGCGGAGTCCTTTAATGCCGAGGTAATTCCGCCGAGCGGCCCTTTGCCTTTGACTTTATCCGCAACAGTTTCCAAACCGAGAAAGCCGTATTTCGATGCGTCATTTGCGCTGATAATGACCTGCTTAAAATAAGGCCGAAGCTGGTCATAAATATATTTTATCATAGGCCGGCCGTCAATCGGTAGCAAAGTTTTATCCCGCCCCATCCGAATACTTTCGCCGCCTGCCATTATCACCGCCGTTGCCTGCAATTTACAAGCCCATCTGTTATTGATAAGCTCGATTTCATCGACATCGATATCGAATCTGTCGCCGTCGAAAAAAACAATCCTGTCCGCATAACGAATAACGCCTTTGGCTGAGGTTTTGGCATCCTGCTCATTGGGGCCTTTGAGCATAATAAATACGCCCGGCTCAGCGATGCTGCGAAGACTGTTCGACTCGCAGACTGATACTGCATCATTACCAATCACATCAAGCAGCGCATCAAGTCCTTCTTCAAGATACTTTTTTAAGACCCTCAGCCACAGGACTTTTTTTGCACCGGCAGCTAACATCCTGCACGTGTCCTTATCTGCCCGGCTGTCGGTCTCCTCGGTAATGTAGAAATGTCCTTCCAATGACGAGCAAACGCCGCAGCCCTGCCCACCGCGGGGACAGGTGCCGTCGGCCTTCTGCACCGTCGTCACTTTTATCCCGGCGATATCACCGCTTGAGCGGAACCGGCTGACTAATGAGCATACGAATCTGGTCTTGCCGCCGCCCCTGCCGGTGGAGCCGACCATCAGCATATTTGGAATCTTTAGCATATCAGCGCCGGCTTCTATTCCGCCTTTCTCGAAATCTTCAAGCTTATTGTCTCGATGTTGCCGATGCCTCGCAGGGATTTTGCCATACCGACAACGGTTTGAGAAATAATATTCTGGGCAAAGCTGTTCAGCTCGATTTTTTTGCCGTTGACCTCCAGCTCAACGCTGGCTGTGGGTTGCTGTTTCGGCTCACATACCATATTTTATATTTTCTCCTTATCTGTTTCCTAAGGTTTCGCAGGAACTGCGCTTATCATAAAACAAATCTCTTAAAAGGGCAAACAAATGCAGCCCGGCTGACCATCGCGGGTTTATGAGGAAGGTTTTCCTCGTTTTTCAGAAGGCAGGACGTAATTTTCTTGCATTATCAGTTTTTCCGGTTAAATTTATGTCTTATTACCGACGAAGCTAACGCCGTATGGGTAGGTAGCTCAGCTGGTAGAGCAACGGACTGAAAATCCGTGTGTCGGCGGTTCAACTCCGCCCCTGCCCATTAAAATCAGGGTCTTTGACCCTGCAACGGAGTTCGTTTCTCCTCGGTCATCCGCCTTGTTTAATGTCATAGTATTTCCGCAGTTTTTTATCCAGCGAAAGCAGACAGATTTGCCGGTCGGTTTCATCCAAAGATATTTGCAAATAAAATAATAGCCAGCCGATTTGCTCCTTTATTTCTGCCATTTCTTTTTGTTCGTCACTCATTTTGGTAATCCTTTGAAAAACAGGTTTGGTTTTTCCTTACGTAAAGCGGAAGGTCGGATTTTCTTTGGGTGGGCAGGGAAACAGCACTTTTAGGTGAAAAAATAAGGAAAAATTAAAAAGCGGATTCTTCAAAAAATCCGTTTTAATCCGCTTTTTCAAACTTGTTTGTAATTTGCTTTACAGCGGGGTCATTCACATTAACTACAGATTTGGAGGCTCTGCCCGCTCTCGGAGTGTTTTTTGAAGTGTGATGAAATTTGCGTCCAGCCCTTACATATCTTTGCCAAGTCTCAAAGGCGGGTAAGGTATAGTCATCAATACCATTATTTTCTAACCAAGCGTAAGCTTCTTTGTCTTTTTTGTCAGCAAGGTCAGAGTTTTTTGCAACGGCATCTTGATAGCTTTGGTAAGCCTTTTCTATAGCTGGAGCAGGTGTTGCTTGTGTTCCGTCCTCCGTCTTTCCGCCGATGGCAAGGTCGGCTTGCTGCTGTAAATCCGCAGTTTCCTCCCGAACCATCGAACTGATATGCCGGAGCTTATAAAGCAGTGCGGCAGCCGCACCCTTAACCTCGACAGGATTAAGACGTGAAGGGTCAATCCATTGCTGCCATTGTTGCGCTAAATGAGCGCTCTCGTCCCACTCAATAGCTTTCTTTACAAGATTGCTCGCCAGTTCTTTTAGCTCGGCGGCTATAGCCGGATGGCTAAAGTTAAATTCTGTTATTAAGTCATCGATGGTTTTACCGCCGACGGCGTGGATTACTCGCCTTTTACACGGACTGTAAGAATAGGCATAAAACCAAAATACCGGATGTTCAGGTTCGACTTTTTCTTTCACCCACCAATTCAGAACACTTATCAGTCCGCCAATAGTCGTCAGCTTATATTCTCTATGGTTTTTTGGTTGCGGCGGTTTGGTAAAGGTCGGGGGGTAAAATATATCGTTGAACGAAACGTCAGGGTCGTTAAATATCTGCTCAAGAAGTTGGCAGCGGGGCAAAAACCCTTTAGACAAGTGCTCTTTGTCTATGCTATGGCAGTATAAATATGCGTCGAGATATTTGGGTGTGTAGTCCTGTTCTACACAATCAAAAGAATCAAACCCTGTAAGTAGAGTCCGCTTTGGCTGGCCTGTTGCGTTATTTGATGTTTTCATTTTACTTGCCTTTCTATCGGGTCGATACAGGACGGACTGACAAAAGGCAAGTGATTACGAAAAGCCAGTTTGCCCTGTATCGCTTTATCCGCCGTAGCCGGTCTTTGGGCAAAGGCGGATTGGCCAGTTGCTTGCCGGCCGTCCCGATTTTAACCTGAATACAATATATTAGCGAAAAATGGCCTAAAAGCAATAGTTTGGCCCGTTTTTCCTTGATTCACAGCAAAGAGAACAGTAGCATTTTGCTAAATCAATCGGGCGGGGTAATTTCGAAGGGATGAGAAAATGAAAAAGTTTAATTTAGTGCTTGTAATGATTATTTTGTTAGTCGGCGGATGTGGCTTAACTACTAATAGTTCATCTTTTAGTCACTATCCGACAGGCTATCCTTTTTTCCCTCAATTTGAGCATCTTTCTCCAAGTGAACGAATGTGGATGATATATGATGAAGGGGAAAGAGTAATGGAATTAGACCGTTTAGAAAGAAGAATTGAGGAATTAGAATCGGCAAATCGTAGAAATGAACGTAGTGAAATGGGCCCATTGTTTAATTTTGATGATTTCTATGATTACGATGCCATAGGGAAACTTCTAAAAGAGAATCCTAACGATTTTCATCAAAAATTTTCCCAGCAAAAATCCGATCAGAATGAATAATTCTGAACTATGGACAGTAAATATCAGAAAACGGATTTTCAAAATGAACCTGCCGGTGCAATTCTATCGCCTTGCTGATAAAATACAGCGTTTCCTTCTCGGCCTCGGTGCGGTGCTTTTAAAAAAAGATGCAGATTGGAAAAAACACTTTAAACACATATTAAGGAGAAAGAAAATGAAAAATTTCAAATCTCTCATTATCGGTTTGCTATTGGGCATATTATTAACTTGTACCTTTGGTGCCGATAGATTAGCAACACAAAGACAACGTGAAAAAATAAGGGCAATAGCGCAAAAAAGGGCATTAGAGGCTCAGATAGAAAAAGACCCCCTTAATCAAATAGGTACGCGCTTTGATAACATAGAATCACGCCTTGATGACATAGAATCACGCCTTGATAAAGTAGATTTTGAACTTGACCAAATGAGTGAAACCTTACTGCATTATGATATCCATCCATAGCGACCTCTTCTTGTGTGACGCTTTATTTCAGACAAAATAAATCCACTCTCAAAAGTGCAGTAAAAATTTTTCTGACTACCACCTTAAAAATAATCAGCCCCCCGTCTTCTGAGCGGCCCTACTCCCCCTTGATTTTGAAAAGAACGCCCCGCCCCTGCCCACTTAATTCGGGTTTTTGGCCAACTGAATAATAACTTCACAGACGGCTGGCAAAGGAGTTTTCAGTTTCAACTTTTAACTTGCATAAGTTAGTGGCAAAGCAAAAAGCAGTGTTAATCCGTGTCTAAAAAAATTCTTCGTGTTTTTCTTGTCTTCGTGGTAATAAAAAATCAGTGTCAATCTGGGCAATCTGTGGCTAATTTTTTGTGCCTTTTTGTGGCTATATTTATCTGCGTCATCTGCGTCTAATTTTCTTCGCCTGTCCGCCGTCCGTCCTCAGTCTTCCATCGTTCGTCTCCCGACCCCCGACCCCTGTTGTTAAATTATGCACAATTTCTATATGGTTTTATATAATTTCTACTCTGTTTGCATATCGTTTTATCTAAATTTCATATCGTTTTTGTAAATTATGCAACATTTTGCAACGTTTCTTCACGCTTTTCCCTTGCCCTCTTATAACGTCTTTATTTGTAACGTCTTACGTTCTATTTACGTCCTTGAGTTTCTCGCGTATCTTTCAATAAACAGTGTTAATCGGCCTGCCCTGCGTAGCCGCTTCGGCGAAGTAGGGTGTAAATCCGTGTCTAACAATTTTGGTTGTGGCCTTCCCTGCAGGGCAAAAAATACGGAAATATACGAAATATCGAAAAAAAATGAAAATTTTTATAAAAAACCCTTGCAAAAATCATCTTTTGGTTTATAATTAAGAGTGAAAAGTTAATAGTTCTTTTCTTCTTTAATGTCTTGGTTTAGTGAGGCAGTGCGTAGATTTTTTATAAGTTTGCACTATTTTTAACTGTCTCACAGAGCTGGGGTTCTTCGGAACCCCGGCTTTTTTTATTGGCTTACGGCTGTAGGACGAACGCCGTCCGCACGTTTTTGAAATAACGCTGACGTAACAACAGGGTTGATAAGATGTTGCACCTTGTTTGGAATTTCGGGTTTTTGGTAATTCGGATTTGTTTAGGATTTAGGATTTCGTGCTTCGGATTTTGGTTGCGGCCTTCAGGCCGCGCCAGGGGTCAGGAATTTTTAACTCGAAACAGACTTTTCATCGTGGATATTTCCGTTTATCAAAGCAGCCAGAAGGATATGTCTTAGCCGCTCGACACTGAGAGCATTGAGGTAATTGTCGGTAAAATCCAGTCTGAACCGGCCTTTGTAATTTTTGATTCGTCTTTTAAGTTCGTCTTTGCCTAAGGAGGCGATTGAGGTTGCCGTTTGTTCGAAATATCTTTCAGAAGTCATTGTTCTATCCTTGAAAATTAAGCACGGGTTCATACCATTTGTCGTATCGTCTCCGCTGTCGGGTAGCTTTCGCTATAACTCAATAAGCCCGTTCAAATTCTCAAAATCAGGTTAATATAGGGGCTAAATTTTTTTGCCATTTTGCGGATAGTCTGATAACTTTGGGCTATGAAGACAGAAGAGCTGAATTATCATCTGCCGCCCGGGCTGATTGCCCAGCGGCCTCTCGACGTCCGAAGCGATTCGAAGCTGCTGGTTTTTAATCGTTCCAGCGGTGAGCTTACAGACAGCGATTTTGGCAGAATCGGCGATTTCCTGCTGCCCGGCGATTGTCTGGTGCTTAACGATACGAAGGTTTTGCCGGCCCGCTTCTTGGGACATCGTTCCAGCGGCGGCAGACTCGAAGGATTATTTCTCGCCGACACCGAAGGCATCTGGAACGTAATGCTAAAAGGGGCTGCAAAAGTAAAGCCGGGCGAGACTATCTATCTAAGGGATAAGGTAAATAAGGATTTTTGCACCGCAGAAATACTCGATATACCCGGCGAGGGCTTATGTCTGCTGAAGGTTCATACAAAGGGCAATGCCGAAACTATCCTTGAGCAAATCGGCTTTCCCCCCCTGCCGCCGTATATCAAACGAGGCACAGACCCGGCTCAGGCGGCAATAGACAAACTGCGCTATCAGACGGTTTACGCACGTCACCGTGGCGCCGTTGCAGCGCCGACAGCCGGCCTGCACTTCACAAATGAGCTTATCGAACAGCTAAAAACCGCACAGATAAACTTCGCATTTATAACGCTGCACGTGGGGACAGGGACATTTAAGCCGATAACTGCAGAAAACCTCGATGAGCATAAAATGCAGCAGGAATGGTTCAGCATTGATGAAAAAAATGCGCACATAATAAACGCCGCAAAGGAAAAAGGCAGGCGCATAATCGCTGTCGGCACAACCTCGGTCCGAACCCTTGAGACGGCAGCCGTCAACTCACGGGTAAAAGCTGTTAGCGGCACAACGGAACTTTTTATCAAGCCGGGCTGTCAATTCAGGATAGTCGATGCTATGGTGACAAATTTTCACCTGCCCAAATCGACGCTGCTTGCCCTGGTCGCTGCTTTCGCCGGCCTGGAGAATATCCTCAGGGCATATCAGCACGCTGTCGAAAAGCGATACCGTTTTTATTCTTACGGCGACGCAATGCTGATAATTTAGCATTGCCGGTCTGCTGCTTTTAAGGCCCCACCTTCTTAATAAGGACTGCCCAGTCTTTGTTACTATCTTGAGGTGCCTTGCCGAGGGAAACCTTGCCGGGGCCTGTGACTTCGGCGACCGAGCCTTTCTGCAGTTCGCCGCCTGTGCGCGGATTATACCATAGCACTGAATAGCTGCCGTCCGACAATTTCAACTTCGTCGTTCCGCCTTTCGGCAGATAAACCGCATAAACCTGCCCAGGCCTGGCCAGACACCATCCTCTTGAAACTAAAGAGTCATCCGGCGACATCTCGGTAAAGGGCAGATATTTACGGAAAAAATAGAGTGCATAACGGGTCTGGTCCCACATATTATCCCTGCTTCGCCAGTCTTCGCAGTTAAGGTCGTTGTGCGGGAATATGTACCCGAAATACCATTCACAGCCCCCGCCGCCGGCCATAAGATTGCCCCAGAGGCAATTCTTGCGCGGCTCATCGTGAGCAGCATCGTTTGCGTCCGGCTTGACGCCGTTGGAACCTTCGCCAAATTCATCCAGACAAACAATCCATTTGTGGCCTCGCTTCGCCGAACGTTTGACCCACTTCAATGTTTCCGAATGCGTCCGAGAGCCGGTTTTGTTCATTTGCAAGCTCGCCCCGTCAAAATCGGCGAAGCCGAGAAGCGGCTTATAAACCTTGTCGTATTTCTTCGGAAAAGTATGAACAACTACAGGGTGTTTGTAAGGGTCATTGTTTTTGAAAAAGCCGGCAAAGGCCTTTCGCTGGGCGTCGGTATTGGTGTTTTCCTCGCCGAGGTTCCAGACAATCGCAGGATGATGCCCGAACCGCGCAATCAACTCACGGTAATATAGCTTCCGCTGCGAACCAAGCTCGCCGCCGTCGAGTCCCTGGTCATTTTCCTGCTCCTGCGTAAGAATATGAAGCATCAAACCAAGTTTATCCATCTGCGAAAATACAATCTCCCACTGGTCGAGCTTGCTGCAATCGAAGCGGAATCTTTCGTCGGGGCTTGTCCAGGGCCAGACGTCCTTGCCGTCGCCGCCGTCGAGGTTATAGGTAATAAAATAAATACTGTTCATCCCTTTGGATGCAAGATAGTTAATCGCCCCGATGATGTTCCTGCCTTTATCGTTTTTCCAGATGGGGTCGCCGGGCTGCCAGTCTTTTTGGTGCGGGACATAGTGATGGATGAATTTGTCGCCGGCGGCTTCCCCTTCTCTGGCAAGGGCCGCCGTGTCGAACGTGCCGTCGAACTCGAAATATGCCAGAAAATTTTCCGGGCTGTCGGCGCCACCCTTTAAGAAGTGTTCGCCGGTTTCAGCGAACTGCAGGTAATGCCCGCCGACATACCGCAGCATACCTTTGCCGCGGTGGTCGCGTCCGGTTTTATCTGTGGGGGCAACGTCAAATTCGCCTGTCAATCCATCGAAGTAAACGGGCGAACCGCTGTTTGGGTCATCGTTAATTGCAATATCGGTGCCGGTACGGAACGATACCTTGTAGGTCCATCTGCCGATTCTGTCCGGGGCAAAGTGCACCCGCCATTTACTGCCACCGGTGGCGCTGGTTTCAGCGGCGTTGCCATCTGCGGCGTAGTAGCCCGCAACATTATAAATTCTGTCCGCAATTGTAAAAACTACATTCAGACGATAATCGAGGAACGGGTTCGGCGTCGCATCCTCCGACGTTTGCGGCCCGTCAAAGGTAAGTGTCACTCTGTGCCATTTTTTTAACTCGCCGGTGACGGCCGCCTTGTCATCCGCAAGACTGCTCGAACCAGCCAAAAGGACTGCCAATAATAAAATTGACACTCGAACTGTTATACTATGCAGGTAAAGCATTTTTCAGTTCGGCCTTCAGAATATTTTCCCATCTTTCATAAGCCTGCTTATACACAGGGGCTGATTTTTTATCAGGCTCAATCGTCTTAATCGGCCGCAGTCCCGCGAAAGCATCTTCCGTCCGCTGGTAAATACCGGCGCCGATACCCGCGCCCCTTGCAGCACCCTGCGAACCATCGGTGTTATACAGCTCCACCACCGAGCCGGTGACGGTCGCAAATGCCTCGCCGAACAGCGGGCTGAGGAACATATTGGCATTGCCCGCTCGAACGGTCCGCACTTCTACCCCTGCATTGCGCATTATTCCGAGACCGTAATTTAATGCAAAGACAATGCCCTCCTGCGCCGCCCTTAATAGATGTGCCCTGTTATGGATATTGAAGTTCAAGCCGTGAACCATCGCCCCGATATTCCTGTTCTCTAACGTCCTTTCGGCGCCGTTGCCATAAGGTAAAATCGCAAGTCCATCACTGCCGACAGCAACCTGACTGGCCAGCTCATTCATTTGCTCATAACTCATCGCTCCCGCAGCATTCCGCCTCAGCCAGCTATTCAGAATCCCCGTCCCATTAAGACACAGCAGCACTCCGTATCTCGGCGCATCCGGCGTGAAATTCACATGAACAAAAGTATTGACCCGCGACTTGCTGTCGTGGTTGGGCTTGTCGCTGATGCCGTAAACCACACCCGAAGTGCCGGCTGTTGCAGCTATTTCGCCGGGATTGAGAACGTTAAGGGACAGCGCATTATTCGGCTGGTCGCCGGCCCTGTATGATATCTTCGTCCCGGCTTTCAATCCCAGCTCATCAGCCGCCTCTTTAGTCACCTCGCCCTGAACGGAAAATGTTTGCGCAATCTCAGGGATAAGCTCTTCGGAAATCCCGTAATAATTCAGCGCCATTTCAGCAAGCCCCTGCCGCTGAAAATCCCACATTATCCCTTCTGACAGGCCTGATGGTGTTGTCACTATCCTGCCGGTCATTTTCATTGCGATATAATCGCCCGGCAGCATTATCTTATAAATCCTCGAATAAATATCCGGCTCATTTTCCATCACCCACTTCAATTTCGAAGCTGTAAAATTGCCGGGCAGGTTAAGCAGTCTTTTGAGGCATTTTTGTTCTCCTATTTCTTTCGCCGCCTTTTGGCCGATTTCGACCGCCCTGCTGTCGCACCAGATTATCGCAGGCCTGAGAACTTCATAATTTTTATCAACTGCGACCAGGCCGTGCATCTGGTAAGAAATGCCGATTGCCTTGATGTCGGAGGCATTAAATCTCGTTTTGATTTTGAGCTGCTGCGTGGCCGATTTGACGTTGTCCCACCAGACCTGCGGCTGCTGCTCTGCCCAGCCGGGTTTGCGTGCGATAATCTCCAGCTCTTTGTCGGGCGAAGTAGCTATAGCTATTACTTTACCCGTTTCAGCTTCCATCAGGGTCGCCTTTATTGACGAGCTTCCTACGTCATATCCCAATAGTAGTGTCATTCGAATATCCTCTTATTATTTTTGTCATTTTCGCCTGATTTTTCTCTGAACGATACTACCATACATTTTCAACTGAAACAACTTTTAGAAAATTGGCTTTGATGGTTCGACTTCGCTCACCACAGGTTGGGTTCGTTTGGGTTCGTTTTGACCAAGTGTCCATTGTTCATTTTCCGTTGTAATTCGTTGTTGAAATTGCGGTTATAAACAATTTGACTTTTTGGAAATTGGGTTTGTTTCGCATAATCACTCATTTTTGATTGACCCCTTTTTTCATCGTTCGGGGGTCAGGGATCAGGGGCCGGGGGTCAGGGATTCGTGTTCGTTATTAACTTGTCAAAGCTGCGATGGAACGGAGTATGAGCGTTCCATAATAAGGCGGAACTTGCGCGTTTTGGTCGAAAAACACGGGAGTTTGTGGAAGGGAAAAAGGCGTAAGTTGTTGTAATTAAAGAGATAAGAAAATTTTGAAATTAGCCGTTTTTGGTGTCCAGCTACCTGCGCTTTTGATTGACCCGTCTTCGCCAAAAGGATTCGCCGAGGTCTGCGCTGCGCTACGAGATTTTTGCTCTTACCCCCCTGCGCTTTTGATTGATTTTTACCAACATCCTCCGGCCCGCCGAAAAATCCGTCTCCGCAACCGCCTGAGAAATCTATTCTTTCACGCAGCGGCACCGCAAAAGGACACAGAAAATTTACCATTTTCTCAGACAGTTCAGTTACGGCTTCTTCATATATCCTTCAAGCCGCAGCATGATGAATTGCGTCATGATTAAGCAGATTTGCCTCAGTAATCTCGCCTGGTCTTCTTCCGCCGTATAGGGATGTCCACCTGTATGGCTAAGCAGAGCATATATCTTGTCGATTGCTTCTCGCTCTTTCTTTTCAACTATGCCGGCAGTTTCAAGATACTCCCGAACTGCAACTGGACGCTCAAAAGTCGCAGAATCCAGAGAGGCACCTTCCATATTTGAATGTTTACAGGCAATTTGCTGAAGTACTGCCTCGAAAAACTTCCTGGCATTGCCGATGCAGTCTGACCATCGGCCAGCGACATAGTGTTCCTCTGCCAGTTTCAAGAACTGAAAGGTTATCTGTTGATCTGAGAGTGCCAAGCTGGCATAGAGTTTTTGAAGAAGCCCTGTTTCCGCTTCGACATCAAGTACTTCGACTTCGGACTGATACAGTTCATTGTCCCTAAATACATATCCATCTATTTCAAGCCTGCGTACCACTTCATTGTGGACGCTTTTGTAGGGTTCTGAACTGACTCTATTTTCGAACCTATTTTTGAACCCCGTTAAGATAGTGGCCGAAGTAGGGTGTCTTTCTTCCCCTCCACGAAACCACACCATGAAATCTCGTGCCAGATTCTTCAGATAAACCTGTCCAAGTTTCTTTCGTTCATCCCACGGCCAGTTTGGCGTTGCTGTTGCAAGGCTCTCTCCCGTATGAATCCTGAGAATCCATTCTTTGAGGCCCCGCCTTCCATGTATTGTCTTGACCATATTGCAGAACCAAGGTTCATATTCTCGCTCATATAGAAAGTCGTAAAAAATATCATCAAAAACTCGTTCGCCCTGCATACCTCCTGTACCTGGGGAGGAGAACTTTTGGGTGTAGGCATCTGCGATTGCCATTGCTGATTTTCGGCTTATCATTTCATTATTTCCACTTGCATTTGTCCTGAGAAAAGTAGCGAGAATTATTCTACCCCCCAAATCGCCCTTGCTCAACAAATAAATCCTCTTAAATCGCCGTGTAAATCTGCGTGAATCTGCGTCTAAATTAAGGCCTGCTAAAAAGTGCAAAATTTTGCAGCGTTTTGCAACATTTCCCCTTTTTACCCCAAATAAACGCTGTCGTTCGGCTTGATTTGGGGTATTCGGTTTAACTTTGCTTTAACATCGTCTTTACATATCGCAAAGCTCGGTGCGACCTCGATAATGCAGTCAATAGAGCCATCCGGCTTTTTAGGAACCTTTACGCCCGCTGATTCGAACCAGCCGGCCGCCCGGGCAACCATCATCCGCTTTGCGGTTTCAGCACTGTCTATGCCGGTCGCATTCTTTACGGGGGCAAACTCTTCGCTCCGTAACGTCTCCAAAATTATAGACTTAGAAGCCAGCGGCAGGGCATCAAAAACAAAGCTTTCCAGCTTTATGCCATTCGGTTCGGAAGGCTCTATAACTTTTCCGTTCCGGTCAATGTGTGTGATTTTTTTGACGGCACGGTGCAGGGGCAAAGAAAAATCAGCAGTATTTAATCTTTCGACGAAGGCACGATTGATAATATGGATTGCAATGCTGCCGAGCCGGAAGAATAACGAGCCGTCGGCATTTCGCTTCTCAGCAAGCTCATCGAGTAAATCACTATATTCGATAACGGTCACTTTGTCATCAACCAGACAGAAGTTACCGAGCCGTTCTTTCGGGTCGGCTTTTACGAGGGCTTTTGAGGACATCTCAGCTTCGTCAAGGGCGTGCAGACCTATAAACAGCGGGTCGAAAATATTTACAAGGGGATTATCTATCTGCCAATAGCTTAAAAACTCCACGCCGCGTTTTTTCATATTTTTCAGGGCGCCGCTTCTGTAAAGGGCTTTAAGGCTTCCTCCGTGGCCGTCGGGGGAGCAGGCCATATTGCACCTGTCTGCCAGCAGGATTTTGCCGTCGAAATCAAAATTGGGCAATGTGCCCTGCTGAAATATAAAGACATCGTTTTCTCTCAGGCCGTAATAACCATTCGAGCGGAATATTTCTTTGGTCTGGGCGAAGTTAAAAGGGCTGGTCATAATATACCAGGGGCACACGGCAGAGTATTTTTTTGAGACCGCTGCGATAGTTTCGGCAAAGATTTGAAAAAGGGTTTTATTTTTGACCGGACTGATGGGGAAATTCCCTTTCGGGCCGTCGAATCCGAGCCTGGTTCCCTGGCCGCCGGCAACAACAAAGGCGGCAACTTTGCCGGCTGATATCAGCTCTTTACCCAGTTCCCTGGCCCGAGCGTACCTGCCCTTTTGGTCAGGGCTGTCGGGATTAAGATTATAAGGCTCAACGGGAGCAAAACCGCTGCAAACGGCTGGAAAATGGGGCTTTTTAACATAATCAGCCACCCAGCCGTCTATTTTCGAAAAATCAAGCTCCCGAATCTGTGCAAGCAGATTTTGCCTCTCAGACGGGTTCAACTGGTCCCAAAACGCCAAAAGATGGCTCTGATTATGCCTTTTCAGCAATTCCTTTATGCGGTTAAAATCCTTTTCATTTCTCATAATTCGATATCCAGGCTATATTAAGCAAATAGCACAATTTTTCAAGAAAGTCCGGAAAATAGCCGAAAATTTATTTGACAAAGATGTTGCTTCGTGTTATACTTCAATCAGAATTAGGCAGGTTTGAAAACCTTGTTATAATTAGTAAATGTTATCATATTTAGTTTCTTTTCATACCTGAAACCTGCCTACCAGAAAAAGCCGTTTTTGGTCTAACATTTACAATCGATGCAGCAACGCAAATTTTATTAGAAAATCAAATGTAACGAATTTAACCGGTCGTTCTTAGGTGAAAAATTGTATAGTGGAGATTCGCAGAAAAAAAGGGGTGATATCCCTATGTGGCGTAAGTTAGCTGCATTTATCTATTAAAAATTAGCGTGAACTTAAGAGCGACTGGATTTGCGAATCTCGGAATAATTTAGGAGAAAAGTTATGAAAAAGAAAGGTTTTACATTAGTTGAGCTATTGGTCGTGATTGCGGTCATAGCATTGTTGATGGGTCTGCTGATGCCCGCCCTGGCACGAGTAAGGCAGATTGCTCATCGAATGATATGCGGGTCAAACCTCTCCAGCATCGGCAAAGGATGTCTGCTTTATGCACAGGACCACGATGAGGAATTCCCAAAGGGAGGCTTGCTGATAGGTAATGCAGTCAAATGGACTACAGATGGGGAAATAGGGAATCCCTACGGGCTAACCAGATATGATGCGTTCGGCACACGCGAATCAGCAACCGTTACAAGCGCTCTTTGCCTTCTGGTAAAGTACACTGAAACGACGCCAAAGACTTTCAACTGCAGAGGTGACGAGGGTGTCAAAGAATTTACGCTTAATGAGGTTGCAGCCCTCGAGTCACAACCCCAAATTAAAGATGTTACCGACGTTTGGGACTTCGGAGACAAGACAGAGTCCAAGCTTTACCCTGGAATGTATAACAGCTATGCTTATCATTCGCCTTACGATGAAGGAGACCAACTTCGAGGATTTCCCATCACACCAATAAGCAGCCCCGAGAGCCCTCTTGCCGCAGACAGGAACCCCTTCCTGGACAAAAACGCTGCATCTTACCTTGGCGATGCCAAACTCGAAAATGCCCAATGGCAATCAGATCAGGCTGGCGATTATTACCTTGATGAAGACAGAAAGGAGCAGGCTGCAGCTCACCAGCGAGAGGGGCAAAATGTCCTGTTTCAGGATGGCCACGTTGACCATGCAAGGTCCCCCAATTGTGGTATTAGAAGTGATAACATCTGGAAATTCTGGCCGGTTGCACGCGGTGAGACCCCAACAGACGAGGCGCAAAGACAGGTTGGTAACACTGCTGGCGAACCCAAGAATAACGGAGACTATGGACCAAAGTCAGAAGAAGATGCATACCTGGTGAGCGAAATCAACGCATACACGGGCGATAAGTGGGGAAGATAAATAAAGACAGGTAAGTTGTGGGCGACCAGAAACGCAACAAAAGAGGAAGAAAATCAGCCCACAATCAGGTTGCTTACAGGCGGCCTTATGCTCAGACGCATAAGGCCGCTTTTCTACTATTAATCCCTTATCATACATCCTGTATCGTTCTTATAACAGCAGCGCCTGACAAAATCCGGGAATATAGTCAGAAACAGATTTGTCTTCGGCAGGCATTTATGTTAAGTTATACGCTTTGACTTTTATGGAGTACGGAAATTGGGGCGATCGCTCGTTTACAAAATACTTGCCAGCCACAGGGTTGACGGCAAAATTGCTGCCGGCGGGTCCATCGGGATTCGGATTGACCAGACGCTCACCCAGGAGGCCACCGGCACGACCGCATTCTTGCTGTTCGAATCAATGGGGGATGGGAGAGTCAAAACAGAGCTTAGCGTCAGCTATATCGACCACAATTTAGCCGGCTTTGGCCCGGAGGGCCATAACGACCATTTATATTTGCAAACGATAGCCGCCAAATCCGGGGTTTACCACTCCCGCCCGGGCAACGGCATCTGCCACCAGGTTCATTTAGAGCGGTTCGCCAAACCCGGGGTGACACTTTTAGGCAGCGACTCACACACGCCAACTTGCGGCAGCATCGGAGCGCTTGCTATCGGAGCCGGCGGGCTGGATGTAGCAGCGGCTATGGCAGGAGAACCGTTCTACCTGACCTGCCCGAAGGTCCTGGGCGTCAAACTGACAGGTAAATTAGGAAACTGGGTAGCTGCAAAGGACATCATCCTCAAACTGCTCGGTCAACTGACAACAAAAGGCAACGTCGGCTGGGCGGCCGAGTATTTCGGCGCAGGTGCTTCAGAGCTGACTGTGCCGCAGCGAGCGACAATAACGAATATGGGAGCGGAGCTGGGTGTAACGACGAGCATCTTTGCCGGCGATGAACAGACTCGCAGATTCCTCGCCGCCCAGAAACGTGAAAAAGACTATCTACCACTAATAGCCGACCCCGATGCTGAATATGACCGCATCGTTGAAATAAATCTGGCGGAGCTTGAGCCGATGGCAGCCTGCCCATCCTCACCGGATAATGTTAAACCAATCACTGAAATAGCAGGCACTCAAATCAGGCAGATTGTAATAGGAAGCTGCACAAATTCGAGCTATGCAGATTTAATGATGGTCGCAAGGGTTTTGAAGGGCCGGCAAATAAATAATATGGTCGAATTTGCAGTTGCACCCGGCAGCAGAAGCGTTCTGAATATGTTGGCTGAAGATGGGGGTTTGGCTGATATGATTTCAGCCGGCGCCCGTATCCTCGAACTTGGCTGCGGCCCCTGCATCGGACTGGGTCTCTCACCGGCCGATGGCGTGGCGAGTCTGAGAACATTCAACAGGAACTTTCCCGGCCGAAGCGGAACAGCCGACGACAGGATATATCTGGTCAGCCCGGAGACAGCGGTCGCTTCAGCTTTGACCGGCCGAATTACCGACCCGCGAGACCTGCCTAAACTATTAGGGCTCAAATACCCAAAAATCAAACTGCCGGATGAATTTATTATCAACGACAATATGATAGAAAAGCCGTTGAGCAGGCAAGAATCGGCAAAAGTAAAGGTTTTACGCGGCGCTACAATAGTTGTGCCTAAAATGCCGCCGCCGCTGCCTCGGCAATTGCGGGGACAGATCCTTATCAAATGCGGCGACAAGGTGACCACCGACCATATTATGCCGGCCGGTCCCTACCTGAAACTGCGCTCGAATGTGCCGGAATATGCAAAAGTTGTCTTTAACTGTTTCAATAAACAAGGCAAGCCCACATTCGCCCAGCAGGCGCTCGAGTTGAAGGACAAAGGTATCGCCGGTATTATCGTGGCAGGCGAAAGCTACGGGCAGGGTTCGTCAAGAGAGCATGCAGCCCTTTGCCCGATGCATCTGGGCGTCCGAGCGGTGATTGCAAAAAGCATTGAGCGAATCCACAGAACCAACCTGATTAACTTCTGCATCGTGCCGATAGAATTCGCCGAGCCGGCCGACTACAACAAAATCAAATCCCAGGACCTGCTCGAAATTGACAATCTGCTCGAAATAATAGAGCACGGCAGCGAAGTCAAAATTATCGATAAGACCGGCTCATTCGAATTTGTCGGCAATCTGATACTTTCCGACAGGGAAAGAGGAATTTTGCTTTCGGCAGGACTGCTGAATTACATACGCACGAAGGCAAATGAATAAAAAAACAATAACTATTTTCGGCACAGGCAGGGCAAAGGCCGGCTCTTTGGCCTGCAAGCTGGCTTATGAAACGGGCAAAATATTAGCCCAGGCCGGTTTTACCATCGCTAATGGCGGATACGGCGGGACGATGTTGGCCGCCGCCAAAGGGGCTACCGGGGCCGGCGGTGAAACCATCGGCGTCACCTGCACGGCTTTCGGGCGCGGAAAAGCCAACGAATATATTACCCGTGAAATTGTCACCCATTCACTCGACGAACGGCTTGATACGCTGATAAAACTCGGACGGGCTTATATCGTGCTGCCCGGAGGAACAGGAACCCTGCTCGAATTGGCAAAGGTCTGGGAATTAAAAAACAAGGGCTTTCTTGAGACAAACAAACCGATTATACTTGTAGGCGGATACTGGAAACCGCTGATTGATTTGATTGTAGCCGACGACCCTAACAGCAGCCGGCACATAAAACTGACAGATACGCCGAAACAAATTGTAGAACTGATTACAAACGACTGATATGGACAGGAAACCTGTAATCTTCGTTCTGATTCTTGCTATAAGCTGCGCTGCGCTTTCTGCTGAGCCGGGACGTGAGATTGCCGTCCGGGACGGCTTCGTCCTTACCGGAGCAGACGGCAATCTTACAAAAGCCGACAGCAACGAGAAGTGGTTATTTGAATTTGATTCCGTCGTAAGCGATGAACAAGGCCAAATTGATGCTGGTGTAAGTTTAGAACTTCTGCCATCATCCGCACTGGAAAAAATAGCCGCAGATATGGGAAATCGTACCGCCTCAGGATGCAGAATCTGGGGGAAAGTCACAAAATACAAAGGCAGGAATTTCATATTTCCGATTTACTTTTTACCTTTAAGCAAGGCTAAGCAGTCGGAGTCGGTGACTCCGCAGCAGCCACAGTCAAAAGAACCGCAGGTGACTATCAATGAGCCGGAAGATTCACTGGCCCTGCCGCAGGAGATAATCGCGAAACTCCAGACCAGGAAAACCTTCCAGCCCGAGCAATCGGAAAAAGGACTGGAGTTAAAACAGGATACTATTTTGCCTGAAAGGACCGGTTTTATAGCCGAGAAAGACGGGCAGTTTGTATTTGAGCTTGACGCTCTTGGCCAAAATATCCAGAGTGTTTCGTTTCAACTGCTTCCCTGCCAGGTTCTGGAGCGTCTCGAGCAAACGCAGTCCGCCGCACTGGATCCTGTGCGATTCAAGATTGCGGGAATTGTGACCGAATATAAAGGCCGGAACTATCTGCTTCTGCAGCGGGCAATACGGGCTTACAGCCACGATAACTTTGGAAGATAAGAAATAATTTAGCCACAGAGAACACATAGAGAAATTAATAAAAATAAGGAAAACCGTGAACGAAGAACTCGACAGAATCCTAATTATGCACAATGATCCATCGTTCGATAAGAAATTAAAGGGCCTGCGCAAAAAGTTGATGCTTGCAGCAAGATTTGAGGGTTATTTCGGCAAAGGAAACCGAGCGGTAGTGAAAATACTCCGTGACGTTGCAGTAAACGGCTATGCTGCGGTAAGGAAATACACAAAGCGATTTGACAAAGTTGATATACCCCAGTCGCAGTTCCGCATTTCAGACAGGGAGCTTAAAAAGGCGCATGAGGCACTCAGGAAGAAGAAATCTTTGCTATTGTCCATTCGTCGTGCTATCAAGAACGTTCATCGGTATCAAGAGAGGATTTTCATCGGTGGTAAGCGCTCAGCAGGAATAAGGTACACCCCTTTAGAACGAGTTGGTATTTACGTGCCGGGCGGTTCAGCTCCTCTGTACTCTACGGTGGTGATGACTGTGGTCCCCGCGCAGGTAGCAGGAGTCAAGGAAATCGTGGTTGTTTCGCCGCCGATATACAACCGTACAATTCATCCTATAACACTGGCGGTGTGTTGTGAACTGGGGGTACGCGAGATTTATAAAGTGGGGGGCAGCCAAGCGGTGGCTGTGCTGGCTTCAAGAAAGACCATCCGCAAGGTAGATAAAATCGTTGGGCCGGGCAATCGGTGGGTGCAAACCGCAAAGAAAATGGTCAGCTTCTCGTATACCGGCATAGAAGGATTGGCTGGGCCAAGTGAGGTTTTGATAATAGCAAATGATAAGGCAAATCCTGTATGGGTAGCTGCTGATATGCTAAGCCAAGCAGAACACGCCCCGGGAAGTGCAGTGGTAGCCACAAACTCGCAGGAACTTGGCAAAAAAGTTCTGGATGAAGTAAAAAAACAGGTTAAGCAACTGAGTAGATCGAAAGACACTACCGAATGTTTGATAAAGTATAGCAAGATAGCTGTATTCAATAATATGGATAACGCGGTTGAATTTGCAAATGAGTTTGCCGCTGAACACCTGGAAATTCAATGTGGCGACCAAAGCAGTGAAATCGCGAAGAAAATTGAAAACGCTGGTGCCATATTTATTGGCGATTACTCACCCGTTGCAGTTGGTGATTACTGGGCTGGGCCGAGTCATACACTACCTACAGGAACCTGTGCGAGATTTTCCAGTGGCTTAACGGCCAATGACTTCATCAAGTCAACGAGCATCATCGAATACGATAAGGAGAAATTGGCTCAATGCGCTGAGGATATTATTCGATTAGCTGAAGCCGAGGGTCTTGACGCTCACGCAAAGAGCATAAGAATTCGCGGCTTTGGCCGCTAATTTGTATTGCCGGAAGCCTTGCCGGGTTGTGTACCCTTAATAGAACTATTAGCCATCAGCCAGTTATAAAGTATCTCTGATTCGCTTGGGTCAAAGCCGTGGCCGGCACCTTTAAACTCCTCAAATGTCACCTTTGCTCCCAGTTGTTTATAATATTCCGCTGCTTTTTTAGCTGAACGCAGATTTGCATCTTTTTCGCCGGCACCTATGTAAATCGGCTTGTCTTGCAGTGCTCTTTTACCTACGGCGGTGCTAATTAGCTCCACACTTCGGCTGCGGCCCGCAGCAAAAATAACAGCTCCCGCCCAGACCTTCGGGCTGCTTTCAATCATAGCCGAGCTATGCCAGCCGCCCATACTAAAACCTCCAACAAACAGTCGATTTTCGTCGATTCTAAGCTCCTTTGAAACCTGTCTTTTAACTTCTAAAACACTCCTGCGCTCCCGTCCCATATATTCAATATATTGTCCTTTGGTCATCTTGCTATTCTCTTGTGGGACATACCCCATACCGATAATAATAAAACCCTTACCGCGGGTTGCCTGTCTGAACGGCCAAGTCGTTGGCTGAGCATCCATCCCGTGATAAACGAAAATCACAGGCCAATTAGCATCATCCGTATAGTCGGACGGGACATACACAAGGTAACGGTCACCACCTATATATTTGTTGTCAACGTCAACCCGTATTTCCTCTCCCGGCGCAAATTTGGGAATTTCTGTCTTTTTTGACTTATCCGCGGCAAAAAGTAACGCAGAAATACAAAAGCACAACAGGCAAATTATTATCAGAGAGGTTGAAAATAAGCGTTTATTAAAAATCATTGGAAAAATCTTTTTGAATAATATGTCCTGCTGCAGCAGCGTTTATGAAGTGCTGCTCAATTTTTCTTTTATAATATCAGCGGCTTTGACAAGGGCATCGTCAATTTTCTGCGGGTTTTTTCCGCCGGCCTGTGCCATTTGCGGCCTCCCCCCCCCGCCGCCGCCGATTATCGGCGAAATCTGCCGGACTATGTCGCCGGCTTTTAAGCCATTTTTTACCAAATCGTCGGTGACGCCTGCCAATATCACCGCTTTACCATTATCATCGAAGCCCAGAACGATAGCCGCCGATTTTGCCTTTTTCTTGAGCATATCAACAGCCGCCCGGGCCTGTTCGAGCGAAGTCGGCGACAACCGGCCGACGATTACATCAGCAGAACCAATTTTTGCGGACTTGTCCAGAAGCTCCTTCACCTCAGCCATCGTATCAGGGCCCTGCGCTCTTGCAGCCGATTTAAGCTCCTTTGAAAGTTTTTTATTGTCCTCTATCAGCTTACCGACCCTGTCGAGCAACCCTTCGTCCGGCACTTTTAATATTTCACTGAGCCGCTCAACAATATCACTTCGCTGCTGCAGATACCGGGCAAGGCCATAGCCGGTCAGTGCGGTAATCCGCCGCACACCCGCTGATACGCTCTCTTCCTTTATTATCTTAAAACCGCCGATGGAACCTATCCTGTCAACGTGAGTGCCGCCGCAAAATTCCCTGCTGAAGGCCTCGCTGATTTTGTTTTTATCTACTGCTCCAATAGCTACTACCCGAACCTCGTTTCCGTATTTTTCCCCGAATAGCGCCATAGCTCCTAATTTTTGGGCTTCTTTTCTCGGCATCACTGCACAGGTGACGGGACAATCCTGCTCTATTTTTTCCTCGACCAGCTCTTCGGTTTTTTTAATCTGCTCATTTGTCAGGGCTTTAGGATATGTAAAGTCAAATCTTAAATAGTCAGGCCCAACGAGACTTCCCTGCTGAGCTACCGATTTGCCGAGGAGCTGCTGCAGCGCCCACTGCAACAAATGCGTAGCGGTATGATTTTTCTTTATCGAGTTTCTGTCTTTGCTGACTGTTGCCGTCACCTCGTCCCCCTTGCTAAATCCACCTTCAGCAACTTCGCCTATGTGAATAACACAGTTGTGCAACTTTCTGGTACCCTTAACGATGAACCTTCCTTTCGCAGATTCAATAACCCCAGCATCTCCAACTTGACCACCTACCTCAGCATAAAAACAGGTTTTATCAAGGACAAAGTCAACTCTGGCCCCTGCCTTAACTTGACCTTTACGCTTGAAACCTTCATCGTCAATCCATCCGATTAGTTTACTATTACAATGGTCTATCTGATATTTGTAAAGGTCTTCTGTAATCGGCAAGTCCCGGATTACAGAGGCTGAGGCGGATACCTTTAACATAACATCACCTTGTGCCGCCCTTGCACGCTCTCTTTGCTCTTCCATCAGCTCGTCAAATTTAGCCGTATCAACTTTAAGACTTCGCTCTGCGGCCATAAGCTGCGTCAAGTCAAGCGGAAAGCCATAAGTGTCATAGAGCTGGAACGCATCTTCTCCGCTTATTGTTTTACAGGGTTTCTTTGCGGCCCGTTTTGCGGCAGCTTCGAAGATTTCAATGCCCCTGTCGAGTGTTCTGCCGAAGGCCGCTTCTTCCGACTCGACCGTCATCGAGACATAATCCGCTCTTTCTTTTATCTCGCCGAACACATCACCGAGGCAATCGACAACCACCGGCACAAGCTTATACATAAACGGCTCGTGCATTCCCAGCTCTCTGCCGAACCTCGAAGCCCGGCGGAGTATCCGTCTAATCACATAGCCCCTGCCCTCATTCGAAGGCGTGGCCCCATCTGTTATCGCAAAGACAATCGCTCGAATATGGTCGGATATGACCCTGAAAGCATTATCAGTTCTGTTGTTGAGACGCGATGTATATTTATGACCGGTAATGTCACTGACACAATCGATTACGGGCATAAATAAATCGGTATCATAGTTGCTGTTTTTGCCCTGCAGCACCGCTGCAATTCTTTCCAGGCCGGCGCCGGTATCGACGTATTTGGCACCCAGAGGTAAAAGTTCGCCGTTTTTATTGCGATTATACTGTATAAAAACCAGGTTCCACAGTTCCATAAATCGGCTGCACCCGCCGTTGACGCTGCACTTATGTCCCCTGGTATCTTTCATATCACACCTGTCAGGTCCGAGGTCGATGTGTATCTCGCTGCACGGCCCGCAGGGGCCCGTTTCCCCCATTTCCCAGAAGTTATCTTTTTTCCCAAAAGCCAGGACTCGGCCGGCGGATATTGAAGTGGCCTTTGTCCACAGGCTGGCGGCTTCTTCGTCCTTGGGTAGACCGTCTGCTTTATCACCTGCGAAAACCGTCGCCCACAATCTGTCCGGGTCAATGCCCCAGACTTTCGTTAAAAGCTCCCAGGCCCATTCAATGGTTTCCGCCTTGAAATAATCATCGAACGACCAGTTGCCAAGCATCTCGAAGAATGTGTGATGGTAGGTGTCCCTGCCGACTTCTTCAAGGTCGTTATGCTTGCCGCTTACACGAAGACACTTCTGGCTGTTTGCCACGCGCCGATGCTGCGGGCTGGATATTCCCAAAAAGATATCCTTGAACTGATTCATTCCCGCATTGGCAAAAAGCAAAGTATCATCGCCGACAGGCACGATAGGCGAGCTGGGGACAAACTCGTGTTCCTTACCCCTGAAAAAATCTATAAAGCTGCTTCTGATATACTTTGAGCTTGACACTTCTTTAATTCCTCTTTTCACATCCGGTCCTGCAATTACTGAGCTGTGCTCTGCGCTATGCCTTTGGCGGCAAGGATTTTATTTTTCAGCTCCTCGCACAAAGTCTTGTTCTCAATCAGATATTTCTTGGCATTCTCCCTGCCCTGGCCGATACGAACGTCACCGTAGTTTAGCCAGGCGCCGCTTTTCTGCACCACATTACAGGCGGAGCCCAGGTCGAGCAAATCACCTTCATAACTGATTCCGCTGTCAAACATAATGTCAAATTCAGCTTCGCGGAAAGGCGGTGCGATTTTGTTTTTCACCACCCTGGCCCTGACCCTTGAGCCGACGGCGCCGGTGGCATCCTTTATAGTCGCCAGACGCCTTATATCGATACGGATGGAACTGTAAAATTTAAGCGCCTTTCCGCCGGTGGTGGTTTCCGGGTTGCCGAACATCACACCGATTTTCATACGGATTTGATTTATGAAGACAAGACAGGTTTTGCTCTTGTTGATAATGGCGGCAAGCTTTCTCATCGCCTGGCTCATTAACCTTGCATGAAGCCCCATGTGAGTACTACCCATCTCGCCTTCAATCTCCGCCGCCGGCGTCAGTGCGGCAACTGAGTCAATCACTATAACATCCACGGAATTCGACCTGATTAACATCTCAGTGATATCAAGCGCCTGCTCGCCGGTGTCGGGCTGGCTGACCAGCATACTGCTAACGTCAACGCCGAGCCGTTTCGCCCAGGTTGTATCGAGGGCGTGCTCGGCATCTATGAAGGCGGCCACGCCGCCCGCACGCTGGGCGCTTGCAATAACGTGAAGCGCCAAAGTGGTCTTGCCGGACGACTCCGGGCCAAACAGCTCCGTCACCCTGCCCCGTGGGACACCCACTCCGCCGAGAGCAATATCCAGCGATAATGAGCCGGTAGGTATGCCCGCAATCCTTGCATAACGATGCTCATCCATCTGCATAATTGCGCCCTGGCCATATTGCTTCTCAATCTGCGCAATAACACGCTGCAGAGCCGCTTCTTTGCCGTCCGGCTGCGGCCTCAGGGGTTCTATACCGCGTTTTCCAGTTTGGGATGTTTTTGTCTTTGCCATTTTTCATATCCTCCTAACGAGTTCAAAACTTAAGCCCTAAATTTTCAGCTTAATTTATAATTGCCCAGCACCGTATAAATCGGGCCTGCCGGCATCAACTGACTCTGATAAACCGAAACCGAATCAGCCGACACAACCCCGACCTTAAAATCTTTGTAATCTTCACTTATGCGAGCCAGTTTGGCGCCTGCCACAGAACCTTTTATCCTGCAAAGAGTCAGATGGCCGGAAAACTCTCTTGTCTCTTCCGGCCAGCCCGCCGAAGCCAGCTCCAGCTCAAGTTCTTCCGCCAGTTGACGGAGCTTATCGCCTCCCGGGCCGATACCAACCCATAATACCCTGGCGATTTTGCCGCCGAAATAGCCGACCGACTCTACATTCAGCTCGAAACTTTTGTGTCGGCCCGCAACGTTTTCGACTATATTACAGACCTCAGCGATTTTGTCATCTTTAATCTCACCCAAAAACTTCAGCGTCAGGTGCATATTCTCCGGCCTTACCCATTTAACATCGCCTTTTTTTATACCTGCGGCAGAGCCATCAGCGACGCCCTGCAATTGCCTCAGCAAATTGCCCATCGCCTTTTTAACCTTCTGGCCAATATCTATCGCTATAAAAACCCGCATTATAATAATTATCCTGACTAAAAACTTGTTAATTTCCTGAGTGTCTCAAATCTGTTTTCGATATCGCTTTTATTTATCGCGGTCAACCCCTGCAACGAAAAATCGGCAATCGCAAATGAAGCAACCACTGTGCCGTAGGCAACTGCGGTTTTCAAGGCGGCAAAGTCAGTCCTGTTTCTTTTTGCCAGATACCCCATCAAAGCCCCTGCGAAGCTGTCACCTGCGCCGGTGGGGTCCCTGACTTCAGTGGACGGATGGGCCGGCAGAACAAACTTCCCTCCGCCTGCTTCGCACATTATTGAACCAGATTCGCCCTTTTTGACGACCACTACACGCGGCCCCATATCCAAAACCTTCTCCGCCGCGTCTATAAGGTTGCTCCGGCCCGCTAACATCCTTGCTTCGTCTTCATTGATTATCAGGCAGTCAATCCTTTTAAGCAGCCGTTTCAAATCATCCGGACGGCCGCTAATCCAGCAGTCCATTGTGTCAGCGGCCACGAATTCGGGTTTATCAACCTGTCCGAGCAACTGAAGCTGAAGGGCCGGCGCCGTATTTGCGAGAAAAATAAATCTGCTGTCCTTGTATGAATCAGGCACGATGGGCGGCTCTTCCGCCAGAACATTTAATTCGAGTTTATCCGTAGTTCTCTCGTTTATATTTTCGCGATATGTGCCTGCCCAGCGGAAGGTTTTGCTGTTTTTTCTTATCTCAAGGCCTTTTAGGTCAACATCTCTGCCGGCAAAAACTTCGGTTAAATCAAACGGGCAATCCGGGCCGATTACGCCGACAAGCCGCACCGGCGAAAAGAAACTGGCCGCCATACTGAAATATACCGCCGACCCGCCGAGACAATCCTCACTAACACCATACGGCGTCCTGACAGTATCAATCGCTATTGAACCAGTCACCAATAAGGACAAGTAGCAGCTCCTTTTAATAGTTTACAGCTTTTCCTTCAATTCTTTTTATGGCACTATCTATTCGGACAAGTGTCTTTTCCTTACCTAACATCTCGACCGAATCAAAAATGGGTAAGCTGATTGTAATACCACAAATAGCCACGCGCAACGGCTGAGCGATTTTACCAAGTCCAACCTGTCTCTCTTCAGCTAACAAACGCAGCATCTTTTCAACATTTTCAGCAGTCACCTGCGTCTGGGCATCTATCTTTGCCCGGATATTCTCCAAAACAGCAAGGCCGTCGCCTTTGCGAAGGACCTTTTCGACGGCCTTGTCATCATATTCGATTTGGTCGTTGTCCAAAAATAGAAATCTGCTCTTTTGCTCAATGTCAGCCAGGGTTCTCGCACCATCGCAAAGTTTTATTATCTTCGTAAGAACCTCGTCATCGGCGGCAAGTAAAGGAGAATCCACAACCTTCAGATAACTCTTAAAATGCCCGAGGACTTTCTCAGGCGGGGTCATTCGGATATGTTCAGTGTTAAAGGCGACAAGCTTCTGGCGGTCGAACAAACTATTGGACTTCGTCAAACGCGAAATGTCAAAGCAGGCAATCAATTCATCTAACGGCATAATCTCCCTGTCACCGCCGGGGTTCCAGCCAAGAAGCGCAAGAAAATTCACCATTGCCTCAGGCAGGTAGCCGCTTCTGAAAAAATCAACGACATTGATTTCCGGCAGATGCACTCCGATATACGCAGCCATTGCATCAACATTCGGCATATCGGGCATAGTTTTGCCTGCGAGGAAACTATTTATTTCGTCAATGCTGATATTGCCGATTTTTGCAAGCCCTTCGAGGTCGATATCCTGTATAGACTTGATTGCCTTGCGAAGCGTCTTGGGACGTTCGCGCTTGGAGAGTTTGCCGCCGCCTTCACTCACGGTGACAGACATGTGCGCATACTTCGGAAGCTCGCCGAATCCCAGCGCCTTCCATAATGCCTGCTGGCCGGGCGTATTCATAAGATGCTCCTGGCCGCGTATTATGTGGGTAATCTTCATCAAATAATCGTCAACCACACAGGCAAAATTATACGTCGGAAATCCATCGCTCTTTTGTATGATAAAGTCGCTTATTTCACCGCTGGCAAATCTAACTTCCCCCCGCACCATATCGTTGACCACAATACTTTCGTCCTGCGGCAGAGCAAAGCGTACGGTCACGAGTTTGCTCTGGGCTTTTGCCTTTTTAACATCGGTCTCGTCCGGCAAATCTTTCGGACGGCGATAGATAAGGGCGCTTTTTTTCACCTCGGCCTGCTCGCGCATCTGCTGTAGCTCTTCGTGCGTGTCAAAGCAATAGTATGCCTTTTTTTCGGTAAGCAGTTGCTGAACGTATTTATCGTAGATGTCTCTTCGCTGCGACTGCAGGTATGGCCCGTTTGGTCCGCCGACTTCGGGGCCTTCGTCCCAGTTGATACCGAGCCATCGAAGGTCGTCCATAACCTGCTGCATAGCAGTCGGCGTATTGCGGCTGGTGTCCGTATCTTCGATGCGGAGTGTAAATGTCCCGCCCATACGGCGGGTGAAGAGCCAGTTAAAAAGTGCAGTCCTTGCTCCGCCGACGTGCAGGTAGCCTGTCGGGGACGGTGCAAAACGGGTAACAACCATTGTAAACCTCGATAATTCCAGAAAATACAGAAAAATAACGAGGATAGATTAAGCCATATCCCCCCTGTTGTCAAGAATTCAAATGCCGATTATTGGCCAAGTTTAATTGGCCTAATTAACTATAATGTGCTAAAATACCGACCTTATAGTACTGTATTATAACGTATTATCAAAACAGGGGAATTGTTATGGATAAGCGGACAGTTTTGACACAACTTACGAACAGCGTCGAAGAAATACGACGGCGTTTTTCAGTCAAGGCGATTTCAGTTTTCGGCTCGATAGCCCGCGATGAGGCAACTGAAAATAGTGATGTGGATGTCCTTGTGACGTTCAACCAAAAAGCCACGTTTGACCTGTTTATGGACTTGAAATTTTATCTCGAGGACCTCTTGGGAACAGGCGTTGACCTGGTGACCGACAAAGCGCTTCGACCGCAGGTCCGAAAGGCAATCAAGCAGGAGATTATTAATGTCGCGTGACGAGACAATGTATTTACAGGACATTGCCGATAGCTGCGAAAAAATATTGCAGTACGCTGCCGGCCTTACTAAAAAAGAGCTGATACAGGACAAAAAAACATACGATGCTGTTGTTCGTAATTTAGAGATTATCGGTGAGGCTGCTAAACATATATCCGACCAGTTAAGGGAGCAAATACCTAACATAGATTGGCGGAAAATTGCAGGAATGAGGGATATGCTTGCTCATGTATATTTTGGAATTGACGATGATATCCTCTGGGATGTTGTACAAAATAAAATACCACAATTGGCAAAAGTGATAAATGCCTTTTTAAACAAAGAGCAGCGCTAACATATATGCCCACATCAATTTTCAGATAGTGGGAAAACTGAACGTTGTGAAATATGAACACAAATGACTCTACAACAAGGCTGGATTTTATTCGGCAGATTGTTACCGATGACATAAAGACCAATAAATGGGATGGCAGGGTTGCGACACGCTTCCCGCCTGAGCCGAACGGCTATCTGCACATCGGCCACGCAAAAAGCATCTGCCTTAACTTCGGCATCGCCGAAGAGTTCGGCGGCGCCTGCAACCTGCGATTTGACGACACAAACCCCGTAAAAGAAGAGCAGGAATACATTGACTCGATAATAGAAGACGTCCGCTGGCTCGGCTTCGACTGGCAGGACCGGCTGTATTACGCCTCCGACTACTTCGAGCAGATGTATCAGTATGCCGTTCAGCTTATCAAGGCCGGCAGGGCTTATGTCTGTGACCTGAACGCCGACGAAATAAGACATTGCCGCGGCACCTTAACCAGACCCGGCAAAGATAGTCCTTACCGCAGCCGCAGCATCGAGGAAAACCTCAACTTATTCGAGCGTATGCGGGCCGGTGAATTCCCCGATGGCTCCCGCACACTTCGAGCAAAAATTGATATGGCTCATCCCAACCTGAATATGCGCGACCCTGTTATGTATCGAATCCTGCACGCTGTCCACCCCCGCACAGGCGATAAATGGTGCATTTACCCGACTTATGACTGGGCCCACGGCCTTGAAGATTCCGTCGAAAAAATCACTCATTCGATATGCACCCTCGAATTTGAAAACCACAGGCCGCTATACGACTGGTTCCTGGAACAATTAAGCGTTTACCATCCACAGCAGATAGAATTCGCTCGTCTGAACCTGACCTATACCGTAATGAGCAAACGAAAGCTCCTGCAATTAGTCGAAGAAGGTCTTGTCAACGGTTGGGACGACCCGCGGATACCTACAATCTGCGGCCTGCGCAGGCGCGGTTATTCACCGGCAGCCATCAGAAGCTTCTGCCAGACAATCGGCGTGAACAAATTCAACAGCACCATAGACGTAGCGCTTCTTGAACACTGCCTGCGGGAAGACTTGAATAAAACATCGCCGAGAGTTATGGCTGTAATTCGGCCTCTGAAGGTAATCATCGACAACTACCCGGAAGGAAAGACAGAAGAGCTGGAGGCCGTCAATAATCCGGAGGACGAAAGCGCCGGAACCAGAAAAGTCCCCTTCTGCCGCGAGCTTTACATCGAGCAGGATGACTTTATGGAAGAGCCGCCGAAAAAATTCTATCGCCTCGCCCCGGGCCGGGAAGTCAGGTTAAGATACGCATATTTTATTACCTGCACCAGTGTCGTAAAAAACAACAAAGGCCAAATAATTGAGCTGCATTGCACTTACGACCCTTCCACACAAGGCGGCGACGCACAGGACGGCCGAAAGGTCAAATCAACACTGCACTGGGTTTCAGCTAAGCACACCCTCGATGCAGAGGTCAGACTTTACGACCATTTATTTACAAAAGAAAACCCCGATGACGTTGAAGAAGGCAAAGACTTCAAAGCAAGTCTGAATCCGAGCTCGCTTGAGGTTCTGAAGAACTGCAAGGTTGAACCGGGCTTAAAAGATGCCAAGCCGCTCAGCCGATACCAGTTCGAGCGATTGGGCTATTTCTGCGTTGACCCAGCCAGTAATAAAGACAAGCTTACCTTCAACCGCACCGTCACCCTTCGCGACGAATGGGCAAAAATCCAAAAGAATAAAGCAATTTAATGTGCGCTCGATATCAAGCTACCTGCTTTTGAACGAGAGATTCATTCTATCCTGTCTAAAAAAAGTCAAAATTATTTTAAATCTTGACTATATCCCTCAGGGTAATATAATGCCTTTCGTCGGTTTTAATTATATGGCACTGAGAAGAGTCGCAGTTTTAGATGAGAGTTTGATAATGTTCGGAGGTAAACATCGCAACCCCGTCCTGTGCGCAATTTTAACGCTCTTAAATCTCACCCTTTTATTTACGGGTTGTAATGTTCCCAAGGCGCACCTGACAACCTTTAACAAGCATTTTGAAATGGGCGATTATGAAAGCTCGGCCCTTTTTGCGCAAAAAAAGATAGGCCAACGGGAAAATCCCGCAGGGGAAGACTTACTCTGGGCGTTGCAGCTTGGGACAGTTGAAAGAATCCGTCAAAATTACCAGAAAAGTACGGAGTATTTCGATAAGTCTGAGGAGATGCTAAAGTATTATGACGAGCAGTCTAATGTCGGAGACGTTATCGGCTCAACGGTCGCAAGTGACAACGTAATTCCTTACAGGGGCGAAGAGTATGACGGCGTGATGGTTAACACGTACAAAGCTCTGAACTTTATGGCCGAAGGCAAAATGGATTTGGCCCGCGTCGAGTTTAACAGGGCCCTCGACAGGCAGAGACGAGCAAAAGAAAAATTCAGCAAGGAAATAGATAAATTAAACTCCGAACTGGAACAGAAACAGCAAGAGAATGAATTTTCAAAATCCAATGTCGAAAATCCGACAACACGTGATCTGTTAGCTCAGAAATACCCCAATCTCTACAATTTCCAGGCTTATCCGGATTTCGTCAATCCTTTTGCGACCTACCTGGCGGGTATATATTTTAATCTGGTTGGCGACCACTCCAAAGCGGTGGATTTACTCAAAGAATCCTACGGCATGGTTGGGGACAATCCCTATATAGCCGACGACCTCAGTACTACCGAGAAGATATTAGATGGAAAAGCTCGGCTCGAAAATACAGTCTGGCTGATATTTGAGAATGGCCTGGGGCCTGTAAAAAAAGAATTCAGACTGGATATCCCGTTATTCGTTGCGACAGATAAGATTAAATATGTAGGGATTGCCCTGCCAAAATTGGAACTCAGAAACAAATCACATCCATACCTGCTTGTAAATTCCGATGACAAGGAGTACACGACGCTTCCTGTCGCTGATATGGACAGGGTCGTCCAGACGGAGTTCAGCAAAGATTTTGGAGGCATTTTAATAAGGGCTATTATATCGGCAACGGCAAAAGCGGCTGCTCAGTATGTCATTAAGCAGCAGGGCTCCAATGCTGCAACAGCTCTATCGTTCGCAGTGGCTGCATATAGTTTCGCATCGACTGCTGCTGATGTAAGGATATGGACGGCTTTGCCGAAAGATTTTCAGGTTGCCCGCTTCCCGAAGCCAAAAAACGGCAAATTAAAAATTACTCCCCCCGGTTCTGTCCCTATTGACGTTGATATTCCTCAGTGTAATAATGCCGTAGTGTATGTTAGAATAATAACTAACCAGGCCATACCGGTATATAATGTTATGGCGTTTTGAATTTAATACTCTATTAAACAGGGCTGTAAAATGAAAACAATCACAAACATACTGTTTTTTGTATCTGTATTGGTGCTGATGAGCTGTAATAAGCAGCAGGACACCAGAATTCACTTGAGGTCAGAGGTCGCAAGCGATACTCTCGCCGATAACATCGTGACCCGCCCCGTCGCTTATGCCTTCAGCGCATTGATTGGCGAAGGTATTGAAATCACCGAGGCCGTTATGAGGAGAAACAAAGGCGAACTTCTCGAACTTAACGTCAACGGCTTCAACAACTCACAATTTACCAAGAAGTTCCAATACAGGGTCGAATGGCTCGATAAGGACGGGTTGTTGATTCAAACAAAAACAAGTGTTTGGCTGCGAATGTCGGCTACGGGTAAATCACCCTTCAGTTTCAAAGTCGTTGCGCCAAAACAGGAAGCTGTAAACTTTAGAATGGACACTAAAAAGTGGGAGTAAGCTATGAAAACAAAAATATTACAAATCATCACAATAGGCAGTATTTTTCTTGCCGGCTGCGCACAGGAAACTTCATACATCGACACTATGCACGACGAGGGCAAGGCGGTTATGGCCCTGGATTACAGAGATTTTGACCAGGCCGCAAGTGAAATGGTCCAGTCTATGCTTGGTTCCGGCGCCCTCAAGAAGGCAGACGGCAGCAGGTATGTTATGGCAACAGGCCGTATCATAAATGATACTATGCAGAGAATCGACACCGACCAGCTAATGGCCAAAGTCGAGCAGGAGCTTCTGAACAGCGGCCAGGTTGTAATGACCTCCGCCGTCGGCAGCAAAGTAGATCAAACGACTTATGACATAAGGAGGGATATTAAAGATTCTGACATCGGGGATGAATTTGACCAAAACACCGTTCCGGAAAAAGGCACTTTGATTTCGCCCCACCTGAGCGTCTCCGGCAAGATTTTCCAGCGAAACATCCGTTATGACAAGGGCCACCAGCAGGTCGAGTATTATTTCCAGCTCAGGGTTTCAGAAATTGCCAGTGGATTGGTAATCTGGCAAAATGAGACCCTTATCGGAAAACGCGGCAGCAATAAGTCCGTATCCTGGTAATATAAAATGATTTAATTGCGATATTCCCTGTTTATCCGCACAAGTGCGGACGAAGCGAGGCACAAAAATGAAAAAGATATTTCTCATTATAATTGTTTTAGCATTGGCTTGCCCGCCGGTCTTTGCCGACGAAACCAAAACGACAGTTATCGAAACAAAAGGCCAGGGCGTCAACAGGGATGAGGCCATCAATATGGCCCTAAAGCAGGCCGTCGCACAGGTCAAAGGCGTTGCGGTTAGTTCGCTCGACACCGATTTCGACTACCGTTCCGCCTCGGCTGACATTGAGAGAAAAGACTCTGGCGGCAAAAGAGTTGAGTTCGACGCCGTATCCGTTGAAACAGGCGGCACCGCCCTTAGGACCGACATTGCAGGCCTGGTCAAAACCTACGAGGTCCTGGACGAAAAAAAAATCGACGATAATACCTACGAAGTGACCCTGAAGGTTTGGGTGTTTGACTACGAGTCTCCCGAAAAAACCGCCAGACTTAAACTTGCTGTAATGCCGATAAGGACGCTTACCGAATCATACCGCTTCGGCGACCTCACAACTACATCCTGGGATATTTCACGACAGCTTTCACAAAAATTGGCCGTAGCCCTGACGGAAACAAACAAGTTTGCCGTTCTGGACCGCGAATACATTCAGGAATTTGCCCAGGAAAAGAAGGTCCTGATTGATGATGCTCCTCTTGAGGAGCTGGCCAAGCTCGGCGAGGTCCTCGGCGTTGACTATATGCTCGTCGGAACGATTAACAGGGCGGGCATCGTGAGGAAGGAATCGTTCTCGCAGGCTATTGGCCGTTCGATTAGTGAGTATGAAGCCGATTTCTCTTTCGAATACCGCCTCATCGTCGGCCCGACAAGACAAATCAAATCGGCCGGTGTTCTTGATATCGCGCTCGATAAGACCGATGAAATCAAAAAGCTCGTCAAGAAATGGGAACCGCAGGATCTGGACTACAAGGAGATGATGGATAATTTCGTCGGAATGTCCGCCAATCAGTTGGTTGAAATTATTATCGACCAGCTCTACCCCATCCGCATCGCAAGTATCGACAAAGATGGACAGGTCATTATCAATCAGGGCGGCTCAAGAATTTCAGTGGGACAATTATTGAATATCTTTTCCCAGGGCAGGGAATTATTTGACGCTGATACCAAAGAGTCATTGGGCACAACAGAGGTTCTCGTTGCAACTATAAGGATTGACAAAGTAATGTCGAGAATGTCTTATGCAAAGCTCGTCGAGGGCGATTTGGCCAAAATCACTGAAGGCCTGATTTGTCGGCCTAAAAAGGCTGAAGCAAAACCTCTCGAAGGCCGCAAAAGCGATATGGAAAAAACCCCAAAAGGAGGGGTAAAGCTGCCTTTTGACTAACTTGACCTGCCGTGCAAATGCTGCCGTTATTTGAATATTATCGGCTGACTAACAGCAAAGCCACATCTATAATAAACAGCAGCACAATTGTGGTCTCAAGTATTATCATCCAGAAATTGATTCTGTCCTGCTGAAGAATCTGATAGAGGTTTCCGAGCGTTTTGAGCTTCTCATCGATGCCGCCGTGCCAGTCGCCGAGATGAAATCTGCCGGCAAGGTTCTCGAATATCTTCGCCAGATACCAGTCGCCGAAAAATTTTGTGGTATTCAAAAGTTCATCACTCAATCTCGCCAGGTCAACGCCGATTTCCCGCAGGTTTCGATAGACATTTCGACGGGCCGGCAGCCTGCCTCTTGCCACGTCACGGTAGGCCAGTTCCAGCGACTCATCGAGTATTCGGTCGTAAGCCTCCAGCTCAACTAATTGCACATTGGCAAGCTCCATAATGTGTAATACATCATTGAGGTCTTTCTCTTTGCCGACCGCCAGTGCCGCATCCCAGTCCACAACCACAAGGTCGCTGTCGTAATAGCTCAGGTACTGTTCAGTTGACTCTTCGACCTCCTGTTCGGAAAGCTGCGAGGCGTCCTGCTCTTCTGTCAGAAGCCCTGCCGCTTTTCGCCGATTTATCATCAGCCAGTCTTCTGCACAGACTTTCCGACCTTCAGCGCTTTGCGGCAATTCATAGATACAAAACACCGTGTAAGACACATCCTGCGTAATGCCCGGCACCGGCCGAATACAATAAGGTATCAGCGCCCGCCTGACATCCTCAGCAAGTTCGTATGCTTCGCTTTCAAGACTCCTGCCGGTAGCAAAGGTTATGTCGTGATAACCTACCAGTTCCTCCATACTTTCAACCTCGAACGGCACACGGACCTGGATGCTTATGGCCCCAACGCTGAACAATTTTATGCTTCGCCATATCTCGACCGTTCCGTGCGGCCCCTGCCGAGTTTCGCCCGGCAGGACAACCATTTGAGGACGATAGAAAAAAGCGTTCTTTGGACCACGTTTGCTTTGCCCGGCAGAGTAATCCTGTATCGGCTGAGAAAGCAGCATGCCTGTGGGCTTGTCTTTCATATCATAAGCAAGGTCAAAGGCATAGATATACACAACCTCTCCGCGGTACGTTTTGACAGCATTGTTCATAGTTCACCATTCATCGTTCATTGTCAGCGGACGACCTGCTATTATCAATCGAACAGCTCTCTGAATTTTTTTTCTATATCGCCGCTCTCACACAGCGTCTGGCCGACCAGAACAGCTCGCACACCTGCAAACTTCAGCTTCTCAATGTCGGCTCTCACTCTTATCCCGCTTTCGGCTACAAGCTCGTTCTTATTATCAAGAAGTTCTGCCAGTCGGCTGGTCGTGTTCAAATCCACTTCCATTGTGGCAAGATTTCGATTATTAATACCGAGAACGCTGTACCCTTTCCTGGGAAAACCGATAAGACTACGGACAGCTAAAAGCGTATCAGCTTCGTGAACTTCTAACAGGATTGTTAACGTCAACTCAGCCGCCGCTATCATTAAATCCATCAGCTCACCGGGCGCCATCGCCTCTGCTATCAGCAGTATCGCATCGGCTCCTGCTGCGCGGGATTCGTAAACCTGCCACGGGTCAATGATAAAATCCTTGCGCAAAATCGGCAAATCTACCACCTGCTTAATCTGGTTTATGTATTCGAGTTTGCCCTTAAAATATTTCTCATCGGTAAGAACGCTGATTGCATCTGCCCCGCATTGTTCGTAAATCTTTGCAATCGCCACAGGGTCAAAATCTTCGCAAATAACCCCAGCCGACGGCGACGCCTTCTTGACCTCGGCGATGACATTTATACCACGGTTGTTTCGCTTAGTGACGGCTTTGTAGAAGTTGCGGCACTTCGGCATTGAGTGAATCTCGCCTTTAAGCTCGTCAAGGCTTCTTTGTGATTTTCTTTGCGCTACTTCGGTCTTTTTGTCAGCAATGATTTTATCTAACATATCTGCCGGCCTGATTTATCCTGCAACTTTTACGTAAGCCATACGAATCTGGCTGAGTGTATCTGCGAGAACTTTTTGCTCCTGTTCCGTCAGGTTGCCTTTTGTTTTCTCCTCGAGCATTTCGAGCATATCAATATTGTATTTCGCCATCTCCAGGTCCGGCTCTGGTTTCTCCCGTCCCTTCACACCCAGCACGCCTAATGCGAATAACGCCTGTGTCACCAGCATACTGACAAGGGCGGCAAAATCACCCATCGGCAAAGGCCCGCGACCGGGCTGTTCTTCTTCAGCCTTTTTCTTCTCGGCCTCTTCCTTTGCAGCCAAAACTTCTTTTTCCTTTTGGGCCTGCTGCTTCCAGTCCTCGTCAATTATAATCTTTTTTTTGTCTTTTTCTTTTTCAGCCATCGTTAAATACTCCGTATGTTTTTCTTTATGTAAACCCCGCCCCTCTATGAGGAGCGAGGGTAAACCCGCTCGGGACCCTATTTGCGATACTTTTTCAAATCTCTGTCAATATCGCGCTTCTGCTGACGTTCGGTGATTGTCTTTCGTTTGTCATACTGCCTCTTGCCTCTTGCCAGTGCCAGCTCTATTTTTGCCAGGCCCTTGCCGCTAAAATAAATCTGCAATGGCACAAGGGTAAAACCCCGCTGCTCGAGTTTCGTCTTTAGCCTGCGTATTTCAGCCCCGTGCAGCAGCAGCTTCCTGTTCCTCACCGGCTCGTGATTGGCGGCGCCGGCCTGCTCATACCTGGCAATCTTGGCGCCGACCAGCCAGCATTCCTGGTTTTTAATCCTTGCATAAGAGCCATCGAGGTCGGCCTGGCCCGCCCGCAGCGACTTTACTTCTGTGCCGACCAGTAATATCCCGGCCTCGAACTTCTCTACAAGCTCAAAGTTGTGATATGCCTTTTTATTGACTGTCACAAGGCGCTGTTCGTTTCCCTTCTTGTGCGATTTTGCCGCCATTTTGGATATAATATCCCAGCGGAAGGAATTTTGCAAGGTTTGAGATAAGTTTGAATACTTTTTACCGCAGAGACCGCTGAACCCGCAGAGATTCCACCTCGCCGTGCTGCGCACTTGGCGAAGCAGGTCGCAGCGGGTTTTATTCCAACTGCACCGGCCGAGTCCTCACTTAACGAACCGGATAGCTAAAGGATAACGATATGCCTGACCGTTGCTGGCCTTGATTGAAGCAATAACACAAAAAACCAAATTTGTAATCCACACTAATGGCAAAAGAACAAATCCTATACATCCCAAACACAGCAAGCCAGAAACAATCATCACGAGCAGCACTGTAATCTGAAAATTCAGCGCTTCCTTACCCTGCTCATCAATAAATGAATCGTCGTCTTTCTTCACAAGCCAGATAATTAACGGCCCAACAAAACCGGTAAAAATACCCAGCAGATGGCATAACATCGCTATATTCGTGGCATCTTTGCTGAGAACCGCTTTCTCCGTGCCGACCGGCTGCTTGGCGCCCGCATCTTGTTTGCCGGGGCCGGAATTTGTGGGTCCCTCCGGCGTCTCCGTGATTCCTTTTTTAGCCATAGCGCAGCACCCTTTCAATTATTTACTCTGAATTGACAAACCGGTTTCTTTTTACAGAGGAAGGCCCCGCCCGTCAAGAGCATTGATTATTGATTATTTACTCTTATGCCCTTATGCTCTGTCTTCCGTCTTCTGTCCTCTGTCCTTTGTCCTCTGTCCTCTGTCCTCTGTTATAAACCGGCCATTTCCAAAATCGCAGGTATATGCCGCTCCCACCCCAAAGACATAATATGAATCCCCTGACACAGACCCTTCAGCCCTCTCATCAGCCGGGCTGAGATTTCCAGGCTCTTTTCAACCCTTTTTTCTTTAGGCGCACCAGCCAGCTCATCAATAATCTCGTCAGGAACGTGGATTCCCGCAACATTTGCATTCATAAACTTGGCCATACCGGGCGACTTTAATAATACGATTCCCGCCATAACCGGCACCTTCATAAGCTTCACCTCTTTGCAAAAGTCGGCGAACTTGTCCACTTCAAAAACGGCCTGCGTCTGGAAAAATTCGGCGCCGGCCCTAACCTTCTTTTCCATCTTCAGAATCTGTGGTTCCAGTGGCTCCGCCCCGGGATTTACCGTTGCGCCAAGAGCAAACTGCGGCGCACGGCCTTCCAGATTATTGCCCGCCATATCTTTTCCGCCCATTAGTCCCTTAATCGCACACAATAGCTGCACCGAATCCAAATCGAAAACTGGCATCGCCTGCGGGTGGTCGCCCAGTTTCGGATGGTCCCCCGTAAGGCACAACAGGTTCTCTATCCCCAGCACCGCCGCACTTAACACGTCCGACTGCAGGCCGAGACGATTACGGTCCCTGCAGGTAAGCTGCATAATCGGCTCGAACCCCCTTGCTTTCAGAAGACTGCACGTCGCTAATGAGCCGACCCTCAGCACAGAACTTTGCAAATCTGTCACGTTGAACGCATCTATCCTGTCCCGCAGGGGTTCTAATTCATCTATGACCTTTTCAAGCTCTATACCCTTGGGCGGCCCAACTTCACACGTAATTACAAACTTGCCTTCCCCAAATCGCTCGGTAAGCTTCATATCTCAAACGTCTCCTTATTTATCCCGCACCTATTGTTGTCTTAAAAAAATCTTTGATTATTGATTCTACCTTCTGTCTTCTACCGTCAATAGGTGCGGGATTTAGCTCCGCTGCCGTTTGGCTTGCCTGTATCAGATGTTTCGGCTTCGGCGCGAGTTTCAACATCATAGAAAACCGTCTTGCGCAACTGGCTCGACGGCAGCATCTTGCTGTGGTCTCTGGGAGCTCGAATCTTCCTCATATTTTCCAGCCGCCCGATTTTTTTCAGCTTCTCATAAATCAACTGCCAGCCGCAGTCTTTTTCCTTGTCAACTTCACACTTGCCGTCCTTTGCCCCGCCGCACGGCCCGTTAAGCAGGCCCTTGGCGCAGAAACTAATCGGGCAGATTCCTCCTGTCCAATCCAGCACGCAGTCTCCGCACGCCTGGCAGCGCTCATCCGATGGCCAAAGCCCCTGAAATCCGCCTAACGAAACCGTATTGTCCGCGGGATGCACGACCTTATCGACAACCGCACTGACCGCCTGAACGCCTATGCCGCACGTCAATACCATTATAGAATCGGCTGATTGAATCTTCTCCATCTCACGCGACAGCCGTGTTGTCACCAGCATCTTATTGCAGAGAAAATCAACTAAGCATACGCCGGTTATTTTTTTGTCGGCCTTTTCCAGCTCGGCCTTCATTGCCGAGAGTCCTGCTTCCCCGCCCGTCTGGCAGGATTCGGCACAGCCGTTGCAGGCCAGCAGGAAAATATTCTTCTCTTCCCTAAGCGACTGCAAAACTTCATCTATCGGTTTGTTTTGTGTGAACAGCATTTTTTATCTCCTGTGGTGAGCTTTGTCGAACCACATTATTTTATTTCCTCTAATACCTTCTCGATAATTTCCGGTAGTTTCCGCTCTATCTGCTCCGTCAATTCCAGGCCGTAATCGATTTCCCCGGGTTCAACGCCGATAATTACAATCTCTCTTGGCGCACAGCCGAGCTTCTCAGCAATACCGATCGCCTCGAACAACCCGACCTGATGCAGGCTAATCTTTGAACGACCTTCATCACTGAAAATCTGCGTTATCCTGTCTTTCTCCTCAATATTCAAATGAGCCTTATAAATAGTGCCCGGCTCTCTGCCGGCCCTTAAAGCATCGATAACTACGAGCTTATCCACTCGTGGTGAGCCTGTCGAATCCACTCCTTCTATGGCTGATAAAAGAACATCCAGACCGGCAGTCCCGCCGTCCATAACTTCTATGTTTGAAGGCAGCGTCATCTCCTGCAGCTTTTGAGCTATACGGGCCCCGACGCCTTCGTCCCTGCACAGGATATTCCCTACACCCAGCACCAGAACGCCTTTACCACGGCCGTAATTATTACCGCTTCTCGCAATCAAATCGCTTTTAGTTTGCATCTTAAATGACTCTAAACTGACCTAACCCTTTCTTTCTAACATCGAGCAGATGCACAGAGCAGGCTAAGCACGGGTCAAACGCCCTTACAATCCGGACAAGCTCAAATGGATTGTCCTTGTCCTTTACCCTGGTGCCTATTATCGCTTGTTCTAATGCTCCGGGCTGGTCTTTATCGTCCTTCGGCGAAGCGTTCCATCCCGTCGGCGTAATAACCTGATACCTGTCAATCTTTTTATCCTTAATCGTCATCCAGTGTCCTACCGACCCGCGTGCGGCTTCTGTCAATCCTGCCCCTTCGCCCGTTTCTGGAATCCTGCTCTCAATAATGGTCGGCTCGCCCGGCTTCAGCGCCAGCAGCCAGTTCACCATAGCATCGCCTATAATCTTTGCCTCAAGCGCCCTTGCCGCATGTCGGCCAAGCACCGAAAATAATGCATCGACTCCGGCGCCAAACTGGCCGAGCAGCGAATCGACCGCCTCTTTGGTCTTGCCGTCCCCCTGCACGTAGTTATTCACCATTCTCGCCAGCGGCCCGACTTCGCAAACCTCGCCCTTATATCGCGGCGACTTCAGGAACGAATACGCTCCTTTTTTCTCCGCCGCCGCATCAGTTCGACTCTGGGCAGGACTTTTTCCTGAATCCGTGTCCGAATACCACGAATACTTCACATCCTCCGTGATGTTCTCTTTGGCAAACGTCTTGTGCTGCAAGTCAGGAGAAACAATCCCGGCCTTAAACAGCATGCCAGTCGGCAAATCAAACCCTCCGTAACTGAGGAACCTCCTGCAGCCCCTGCCAATCTCGAAATAATCGCTGTAGGCCTTCGCCACGGTTATCACGTCCGGGATATAGGTATTGTCAACGAAGTTTCTTATTTCATTGAGCCGCCACAAAAAATTGGTTATCTTGTCCTCTGTGGGTTTTTCGGTAGCTCCGCCGGGAACAATACCGACGCAGTGCGGCATCTTCCCGCCGAAGAGCGACAGCATCTCCTGGCATTTCCGCCTGATGTCCAGCGCCTTTAGATAATGACTTGCCAGTTCCGCATTCGCCTCGCCGCTCACCCTGTAATCGCCCTCATAGCGAGGCACAAAAGGCGCCAAATCGCCCACCGCACTGACCGCATCGACATAATCCAGCGCAGCCAAATGATAAAAATGAAGAATATGCGATTGCAAAAAATTAGAACCAAAAATCAAAGCGCGAATCAGCTTGGCATTATCTGGAATCTTGTCTGTCAGACCGAACGCCTCATCTATGCAAAATGCCGATGCCGTCGCATGGGCTATCGGGCAAACTCCGCATATCCGCTGCGTCAGTTGATTGGCGTCGCGAGGGTCTCTTCCCTGCAGAATTATTTCAAAACCCCGGAAAAGTGTCCCCGCACATTTGGCGTCTTTCACCACGCCGTCATCTACTATGGCTTCAACGGCGAGGTGTCCCTCTATCCTTGTCACCGGGTCAATCGTTATCTTTTTGCGCATTTGAGCTCCTCGAAAGTAATCTTTTCGTAAAGCGGCGAAGTGCCGTCCGGGAATTCCGGCTCTACGCACCCCAAACACGGCGAACCCGCCCTGACGCACCAGTTTACCCCGTTGTTCCACTGCCTCAAAGGACAATCCGCGTATGTGTAATGGCCCTTGCATCCCATCTCATAAAGACAGCCGGAATCGCCTAATTTACGGGCAAATTTCCCCTTGTCGAAATCCGCACGTCTCGGGCAGTTCTCGTGAACCAGTCTGCCGTAGAAAAGCTTGGGCCGGCCCAGATTATCCAGCTCCACTTTGTCCAGGCCGGAAAACATAACCACTGATATTGTCCCCGTAAACCACTCCGGGTGCAAAGGACAGCCCGGCAGATTAACCACTGGTGTGCCTATCCCGCTGTCATTGAATACCTCCTGCACCCCTTTGCAGCCGGTCGGGTTGGGCCTGGCTGCAGGTATCCCCCCAAAAGCAGCACAGCTTCCAATCGCTATCGTTAATAAAGCGCTGCTTCCAAGCTCTTCCACGCTTTGCTTGACTGTCAAATGTTTGCCCCCCTCTTCGCCGATTGTGCCGTAGATGCCGTTATCAGCCGTCGGTATCGCCCCTTCCACAACTAATATATAGCCGCCTTTTCTGTTTTTCGCTGTATCCTTCAAAACCTTAATGACCGGCTCTCCCTGTCCGCCCATTATCGTTGCGTGGAACATTAAATTAAGCTGATGTCCCGGCACTATCTCATCGAGCAGAAGGTTCTGAATACGGGGACTTACCGCATTCAAAATGGATATGGAACAGCCGGTACACCCCGCCCCCTGCAGCCAGATAACAGGATGTTTTTTAGTAGCCACTTTTTTCCCCTTTCTACGTCACAAGCCCCGCCGCTCTCTTGGCCGATTCGACCGTGTTATAAAGCAGCATAGTTATTGTCATTGGCCCCACTCCTCCGGGAACGGGAGTAATAAGCGAGGCCTTTTCCTTAACCGCCTCAAAATCCACATCGCCGACAAGACGATAGCCCTTCTTTTTCGTGGCATCCTCGATACGATTGACCCCGACATCGATTACCACCACTCCTTCTTTTACCATATCCGCCGTAATCGTATTGGGCTTTCCCGCAGCAGCAATAATAATATCCGCCTGTTTTGTGTGTTTGGCAAGGTCCTTCGTCCGCGTATGGCACACAGTCACAGTAGCGTTTCCCTTGGCATTCTTCTGAATAAGCATATTCGCAAGCGGTTTGCCGACAATATTACTACGTCCGACGATGACCACGTGTGCAGACTCAATTTTTACCCCGTTGCGAATCAGCAACTGGATAACTCCGTGCGGCGTGCAGGGCAGAAACGCCTTTTCGCCTACCACCATTTTGCCCACGTTCATCGGGTGAAACCCGTCAACATCCTTGTCCGGGTCAATCGCAAGAAGCACCTCCGCCTCATTAAGGCCCTTGGGTAAAGGTAGTTGAACTAAAATACCGTTGATTTTCGGGTCTCTGTTCATCCTCTCTACCACCGCCATTAAGTCCTCCTGCGATGTTTCTGCAGGCAGCCGATTGTCGTCGGAATAAATGCCAATCTCCTCGCAGGCACGCTCTTTAGCCGTAACGTAAGATTGCGAAGCAGGGTCCTGCCCAACTAAAATAACTCCCAAACCGGGCACAATGCCCTTCTTCATGAGCATTGATACTTCTTCCTTCAATTCCGCACGCATATCCTCGGCCACTTTATTGCCGTCTATAATTTTTGCAGCCATTTATCTTCTACTCCTTCATATTTTATATCAGTTTTAGAATAATCCCTGAACCTTTCCGGTTTTCACGTCCACATCGATACGTCTAAATGCAGGGTCGGAAGCGGTGCCGGGCATAAGTTTAATCGCCCCCGCAACAGGCACAATAAAGCCTGCGCCTTTATAAACCAAAATGTCTCGAATCGGCAGCTCCCAGTCCCTCGGCCTGCCCTTTATATCAGGGTCGTGCGACAAACTCAGATGCGTCTTGACCATACAGGTCCCCAGTTTGCTTACCTCAGGGTCTGCCTCAAACGCCTTTGCCTTCTCCAGGGCCACATCACTGTAAGTCACCCCTTTGGCGCCATAGACTTCTTTGGCAACCAGTTCGATTCGCTTTCTCAGCGGCACATCTAATTTATAGAGGCACTTAAAATTATTCTTTTCCTTGCAGGCCTCAATTACCGCCTCGGCAAGCTCGATTGCTCCTTTGCCGCCTTTTAGCCAGTGTTCCGAGTATGCTACTAAAGCGCCGCTCTGCTCTGCTATTTTGCGCACTAATTTAATCTCGTCTTTGGTATCCATATAAAAGCCGTTGATACAAACTACCGGCCGGACGCCGCTTTTCCTGACGGTCTCGATATGAGCTATAAGGTTCTCGCAGCCCTTTTCCACTAATTCGAGATTTTCTTTGGTATAAGCCGTATCCAGCGGAACGCCGGGTTTTACCGCAGGCCCGCCGCCGTGCATCTTAAGGGCGCGTATCGTTGCAACAATAACAATAGCGTTCGGAGTCAGACCTGACATCCGGCACTTGATGTTCCAGAACTTCTCAAAGCCGATGTCTGCGCCGAAACCGCTTTCGGTCACATGGTAATCCGACAATTTCGTGGCAACAAGGTCAGCGATAATCGAGCTTTGACCGACAGCGATATTGGCAAACGGCCCTGCGTGCACAAATACCGGCTGGCCCTCGACTGTCTGCAGCAGGTTCGGATTGATGGCCTCGACCATCCACGCCGTCATTGCACCATCCACCTCGAGGTCAGCCGTTGTCACCTCTTTGCCTTTCTTGTCATAGGCGACAACAATTTTACTCATTCGCTCACGCAGGTCTTTCAAATCCTTTGCAACCGCCAGTATTGCCATTACCTCGCTGGACACTGTAATAGCAAAGCCCGAGTCCATCTCGAACCCGTCCATCTTATCGCCTTTGCCGATGGTAATGTTGCGCAATGCCTGCGCACAAAAGTCCATTACCCATTTCATCTGCACCCTCTGCGGGTCTATATCTAATCGCCTTGTGATACCGCTTTTGGCAAGTCGGCTGTCATCATAGTTCCTCTCATGCTGCATACGCGACGTCAGTGCCACCATAGCAAGGTTATGGGCATTCGTCACACTGTCGATATCTCCGGTTAGTCTGATTGAAAATGGCGTCAGAGGAATGCACTGCGCCAGTCCGCCGCCGGCCGCAGAACCTTTGATATTGAACGTCGGCCCGCCGCTCGGCTGACGAATCGCCCCCGTCACTCGCTTGCCTAATTTGCCTAACCCTTCAATCAATCCGACCGCTGTGGTCGTCTTTCCTTCACCAAGCGGCGTCGGCGTAATTGCGGTGACGTCAATATACTTTGCGACGGGCGCATTTTTCACCCGGTTGAGCACCTTCATATAGTCAACTTTGCCTAACTGAAGCCCCATAGGCAGCAGTTCATCTCCTTTAAGTCCCATTTCGTCGGCTAATTGGTGAACAGGTTTCATCGTCTTCTCGGCAGCTTCTGCTATCTGCCAATCCTTCATCTTGGTGGGGTCGAGTTTCATATAAGCCCTTTCTTATCACTCTATAAATTTCACTTTCTCCATTACAGCCGCCAGAAAACCATCCTTGACAGTTTACTGCTCCTCAGGCGGACATTTTAATTATTGCTGAAACACTAAAAACCAGATACCAGAGCAGAGCTTCTTTTTTGCACTATCTTGCTATTTAGTCCAAATTCATTCAAAAATCGCATAATTTAGCCCATCGGCTCTCAATATCTGCTATTATTTTAGCTAAATACCCGCTGCAATATTTCAAACTTGCAGCAAGTTGCCAAATAATACGAAAAATTTCAAAAATTAAAAGGAACTTTTATGAAAGATGTTTGAAATCTTCACAGTATTGTACATAATGCACTCCCTGAAACTGACCTCGCTTGGCGATTTAGAAAACTTCATAACAGGGCGTTCTTTCTTGTGATAAATAAAAATCAGGTTAATCACTTTTTTACAGGTGTAATGAGATGACAGACTTAAAGACATTAGCAGAGGCAATCATTAAAGCAGACCAGAATGCAGCGGTCAAAATCACAAAATCAGCGCTCGATGAAGGCATACCCGCAAAAACCATCCTCGACAAAGGACTAATCGCGGGTATGGGCGTAGTCGGCGCACGATTCAAGAAAAATGAAGTTTATATACCGGAGGTTCTCATCTCCGCACGCGCAATGAAGTCCGCTATGGAAGTCCTCGAGCCGGCGCTCGCAAAGGCCGGCGTAGAACCGGTCGGAAGGTTCCTCATCGGAACCGTCCAGGGCGACCTCCACGACATCGGCAAAAATCTCGTGGCAATGATGCTCAAAGGCGCCGGCTTCCAGGTCAGCGACATCGGCGTCGATGTCCCGCCTGAGAAGTTTATCGAGCAGGCCAAAGCCACGGGCATCGGGCTGATTGGTATAAGCGCACTTTTGACCACGACGATGCCCGGTATGGAAAAAACCTTAAAGGCCCTCAGGGCTGCCGGCGTCCGTGCCAAAGTAATGATAGGCGGTGCGCCGATAACACAGGGCTATGCCGACAAGATTGGCGCGGACGGCTATGCCGCTGATGCCGCTTCAGCCGTTGATGTCGCCAAAAAGCTGATTGCTTAAATTCCACTGCGAATCTCGCTTCGGCAAAAGTTGGCCGGGCATAAAGCTGCCCGGGAATTCCGGTTCGGTTTATATTTATTTGTGTTAATCACACTTTTCGAGAAAAACCATAAGTATGAAAAATATCGTAATAACCATCGGCGAGTCGATTCACGCCTCAATCCCCAAAACCGCCAAAATAATGAAGGAGTTGTCCGGGCTTGGCCGCAACGCCTTCTCGACTCCGAGCGACCCCCTGAACCAGCTCAAGACACTGATTGAGTCTCAGGTATCCGATGGGGCTGATTATATTGCTGTCAACCTCGATGCCTTTGGCGAGGACAACCCTCAGGCCGCCGTCGATATGATGCTCGATTATGTCCGGACAGTGCGAAAATACAGTAAGGGCGTCCCGATTTGCATCGACAGCAGCAACAACGACGTCCTGCTCGCGGGCCTGAAAGAATGGTACAATACCAAAGAGAAAGTCAAACAGCCCCTGATAAACTCCGTCAAAGTTTACACTATGGATAAACTCCTGCCGTTAAAAAAGAAGTTTGATTATTCATTTGTTGCTATGCTTGTCAGCGAAGACAGACCCGCCGGCGCCGCGGGCTCACATTCGGCTGACGAGCTGTTTTCGCTGGCAAAACAGATTTTCGACACGGCGGTCGGCCAATACGGCTTCAAACCGCAGGAAATTTTCTTCGATTCGACCGCCTTTCCGCTGGCCATAGATATGCCGATGGAACCCGGCATCGCCGGCTACACATACCGGGCATTTGAGACAATAAGGAAAATCAAAACCGACCCGAAGCTCAAAACTGCGCATTGCACGTTCGGCCTAAGCAACTGCGCACGCGATTTGCCCGGCCGAAGAATCGGATTATGCAAGGCTTATCTTGCAAAAGCAATGGAATACGGCCTCGATGCCGCCATTGTCAACGTCGCACATCATTATGACGCAGCTCCGCCCGACCCGGATTTGCTGAAGCTGGTCGAAGCTTATGCAAAAATGGACGGCTCGCCCGAGAAACTAAATACGGCGATAATGCTGATGGGCAAGTTCTGCCGGGAATGCAGAAAACCCGCAACATAGAGATTTATAAGGACTTACAAAACACCGTAATACCGGCAAAATACCCCTGTCAAAATATCGACATAGATTCTCCCCTTCGCCTTTTCGGCCTTATGTGGATAACCTGTTGATAACTAAAAGTGGATATCCCGTGTCGGCTTTATATTGCCCTAAATCCGCCTCTTAAATCTATATGCCCTATTTTAACATTATCTGCATAGACACCTCGCCGACAAATTTTGCCACTCCTAACCTCTTTGTAATAAATAGCTTATAGCTAATAGCAAAATTCCACCATTTAGGTAGGATATATACTGCGGCAAGTAATGTCAATTCCATTCCAAAATCTCCTGAACTTCCGGTAAAGTATAGGTAAATTTGTACCTTTCGTGGATAATCAGGGTAAAACAGACAGAGACAAAGCTCTCAATACCCCCAAACGCCCCATCTTAACAGGGTTTTGATTATCGAATCTGAGGACGCGTCGGACATCTGTTTTTATTTTGTGAATGCGTTGAAATACGTTCTCCAGCCATCGTGATTTTTTGCTGAATTTTGAGGGTAGAAACTTTGCAAAACGCCGGAGGCGTATAAAACTTTGCAAAACGTTGCATAATTTTGCAAAACGCTCTGAAAATTGCATAAAACGATATACGAACAGAGTAAAAACGTATGCGAAATGTATGCAAATGTTGCATAATTTTGTATGGCCGCGAAAAGGCACAAGAAGCACAGAAGGCGGAGGACAGAGGACGGATGATTAGTGAATTAGCGAATTGGTTAATTATAGGGAGAAGCGGGAGGCATAAAGAAAAATTTATGCTACTTTTTCAACAGCCCCGCTATTCCAAACCAATTCTAAAAAACCTCCACGCAACAGCCGTCAAAGAGCGCAAAATCCACCAAATCAACCACTCCACTCACATCAGCATCCGCCCCGCCACACCAGTCAGGCGCTCCACAGCCGTCCCTAAGCCAGTAATCCGCCAAGACACCAAGATACTCAAAATTATTGGCAATCACCTTGAGCACGTCCGTACCATAAAAGTATTGGCCGGTTGTCAATCGGCCGCTGACCGTCACCTCGCCAGGCCCATAATCACCCATAGCATCACAGAATCCCCTCCGCTCGAAACCTATCTCAACACCAGACTCGCCAAATCTGCCCCTGTCAACGAACACGTTTATATATTCCGACTCAATCCCCAAAGGTTCCAGCACAGCCGGCGTATTCACATCCACGTCCCTAATCTCATAACCCTCCGGCAATACAAAATGCGCCTTGAGCCAGTTGGTTTGGCTGCGAGGATTCAATGCGCCCGGTGTAAAGTGCATCGTCATTTCAACAGGGGCGATAACAGTGACCGTAAAGCTGCAATTAGCGATGTTGCCGCTGTCATCGGTCGCCGTGCATAATACTGAAGTTTCACCCGGCGCAAATACACTGCCTGACGCGGGGCTGCTTATTACCTGCACCTGCGAATCACAAAGGTCAACGGCATTAACCTCATATACAACCGCTGCTCCAGCCGGCAGCCTCGCATACACCATAATATCCCCCGGACAGCTAATCACCGGCGCCGTCGTGTCCTCACCCTCAACCGTAATCCTAACCTCATTGCTGTCGGACTCCCCCGCCCAGTCCGTAACCTCTAACATTATAACATGCTCACCCAACGGCAGGTTGCACTCTATCATTTCTCCGTTGCCCAACAGACTGTTTGCCTCGTACCAGTCGAAGCTGACTATATCGTCATTCGTCCCAGCCGTAGAATCCTCATCACTCGAACAGCTTCCATCTAACACAATCCTCGCTTCACAATTACTATCTGCCTCAACAATTTGGTCCCCACCTACTATACACGCAACAGGTTTTGTGTTTTCACTCTGTATGGCAAGATTATGCCCCGGGCCGGCGGCTATAGCAATAAAACCCGTATTGGGCAAAAGCACATTGCACTGGCTGGAAGAATTGTCTCCCCACGCTACTATAGAGCCATTTTGCTTCAGGCCTAAACTGTGCCAATAGCCTCCCGCCACGGCGATAAAACCCGTATTTGGCGCAGGCACATTACGCTGGCCGTAACCGTTGTATCCCCATGCCCTGATAGACCCATTCTGCTTAAGGCCTAAACTGTGATGCCCGCCTCCCGCGACAGCCACAAAACCCGTATTCGGCGCAGGCACGTTGCACTGACCAGAACTGTTGTATCCCCACGCCGCTATCGAGCGATTGGACTTAAGGCCTAAACTGTGCCAATAGCCTCCCGCCACGGCGATAAAACCCGTATTGAGCGAAGGGACTTTGCACTGGCCAAAATTGTTGAGTCCCCACGCCACGATGGAGCCGTCCTGCTTAAGGCCTAAACTGTGATACAAGCCTGCAGCGACAGCCACAAAATCGGTATTTGGCGCAGGCACATTGCGCTGGCCATAACTGTTGTCTCCCCACGCCACTATCGAGCCGTCCTGCTTAAGGCCTAAACTGTGACCATCGCCTGCCGCGACAGCCACAAAACCCGTATTCGGCAAAGGCACATTGCACTGGCCGAAAAAGTTCCATCCCCACGCCCTTATCGAGCCATCCTGCTTAAGGCCTAAACTGTAATCCCCGCCTCCCGCGACAGCCACAAAACCCATATTCGGCGAAGGGACATCGCACTGGCCGTAACCGCCGTAACCGTTGTCTCCCCAGGCCACTATTGAGCCATCCTGCTTAAGGCCCAAACTGTGCCCCCAGCTCGCTGCAACGGCCACAAAACCAGTATTCGGCGAAGGCACATTGCACTGGCCGTACCAGTTGTCTCCCCAGGCCACTATCGAGCCATCGGACTTAAGGCCTAAACTGTGCAACCCGCCTCCTGCGACGGCTGTAAAACCGGTATTGGGCGAAGGCACATTGTACCGGCCGTAGTCGTCATCTCCACATACTACGATGGAGCCGTCGGCCTTAAGGCCTAAACTGTGAGACCAGCCTGCCGCGACGGCTACAAAACCTGTATTTGGCGAAAGGACATTGCACTGACCGTTACTGTTGTCTCCCCACGCAACAATAGAGCCATCCTGCTTGAGGCCCAAACTGTGGTACCCCCCCGCCGCAACAGCCAGAAAACCCGTATTTGGCGAAGGGACATTGCACTGGCCGTAAGAGTTGTTTCCCCAAGCTCTGATAGAGCCGTCGGCCTTCAGGCCAAGACTGTGATCCCCGCCCCCCGCCACAGAAACAAAACCAGTATTGGGCAAAGGCACATTGCACTGGCCGTACCAGTTGTATCCCCAGGCCACAATCGAGCCATCCTGCTTAAGGCCCAAACTGTGCGAATAGCCCGCCGCCACAGCCATAAAACCTGTATTGGGCGAAGGGACGTTGCACTGACCCTCGTAGTTTCTTCCCCAGGCCCTTATAGAGCCGTCCTGCTTAAGGCCGAGACTGTGATACCAGCCCGCCGCAACAGAGGTAAAACCACTACTAAGGTCAACGCCGACGACCTGACCGCCCCAGCCGATGATTTTGCCCGATTTGATTTGCGAACCCTGACCGGCCGCCAAAATACCAGATGGCTCTCCCTGCGTATTATTACTGTCGCCGCCGGACGCTATGATTGCAGGAACCGGCTCGGCTGGTACATTTGGGTCATTCGGCTCGAGCACCGGCGGCAGCGGCGGTATATATTCAATGGTGAAGACCGCCTCATTGCTGTCAGAGGCACCAGCGCTATCTGTGACGGTTAGAATTATGACGTGCGGACCAGCCGGCAGATTGCACTCTATAACTTCTCCGCTGCCTAAGAAAATGTCCCTGTTCGGGTCGCAAACATCGACAAGCTCATACCACGCAAAATTATTTATGTCGTCATTTGTCCCCGGCGAAGAATCCGCATCACTCGAACAGGAGCCATCCAACGTGACCTGCGCCTCCCAGTCGCCTGTTGCCTCGATTGTCCTGCCGGAGTCAGCAATACACGCAACCGGAGCAGCGTTCGCACCGCCTGCATCTTGCCCGTATGCTTGGTAATACCCTTCTCCGCAGAAAAATACCGCAGTCAGGACCAATACCGCAGCCAAACCCCGCTTACTTATAATAGCCCTCATTGTTTTCCTCCTTTTTGAGCCCGTTCTCCAAATTCTTCCAATGCGCTTCTCTGGAAATCCCTTTCATAGGCGTAAAGCCATTATAACACAATCTCCTTGTCCCACAACCAAAAATCCCCAAAAAACCGTGGGAGGATTTCCAGTCAAAATAGTGGGGTATGACCTCACCCTACAATCTTTTCGGACAAGTAGGATAGGTCGGACGTTTCGGACAGGGGATTTCAGAGCTCAAATTTCACCCCGATGGGATAGCAAACGACGCCCCGAAGAGATAGTTTCACATCTCATAGGGCAAGCATCCCACGGGGCAGGGATTTCAGAGAGAATTAACCCGCCGGGTGAACTTGATACCGTGAAAAAATGATTTGCAAAACGGTGATTAAAAAGCGATTATTACGGCTATGGATAGCAGGGGTAAGCCGGATAGATTTGACAAAGTGCGGGAGCGGATGTTCGAGTGCGACCTGAAAGGCCGTGGTATAAGCGACCCCGCTGTGCTAAAGGCGATGGAAGAAATACGGCGGGAAGAATTTGTGCCGCTGCAATATCAGTCGCAGGCATACTCCGACAACCCCCTGCCTATAGGGCTGGGCCAGACTATTTCTCAGCCATATATCGTTGCGCTGATGACCGAGGAGCTTAAGCTCAACCCCGATTGCGAAGTTCTGGAAATCGGCACAGGCAGCGGATACCAGACTGCCATTTTGTGTAAACTCGCAAAAAAGGTTTATACCATAGAGCGGTTTGCACAGTTGTCCGAAGCAGCGCGGGAGGTCTTAAAAAAATCAGGTATAAATAACGTCGAATTTTATACTGGCGACGGCAGTTACGGCTGGCCGGAACAGCGAATTTTCGACCGCATTATCGTTACTGCCGCGGTGCCGAAGTGGCCGCAGCCGCTGCTTGAGGAGTTAAAAGAGAACGGGATTATTGTGGCGCCAATCGGCCCGGCGGGGATACAGGAGCTTGTTGCGGGACAGAAAAGAAAAGGCAAAATCATCGAAAGGGGCGTTTGCGGCTGCCGGTTTGTCAGACTGCTGGGAAAATACGGTTTCGATGAGGATGAGGACTGATTTTTTTTATATGCAGGTCGTAAAAGAAAAAGAAAATAATAAATTTGCTTTATCAATGCCTGTGCAGTTTCTCAAGGGCGTCGGGCCGGCGAGGGCCAGAACCTTTGCATACCTCGGTGTGCATACTGTCAGAGACTTGCTGGAATATTTTCCGAGGGAGTGGGTCTTTGCTCCACAAGCCGCGAAGATATCTCAAATCAGGCCGGGAGAGTCAGTGACAATTGTCGGCCTTGTGGAGTCGGTGGACTACCAGACTTTTCGTCACCCCCCTATTTTTGAGGCGATACTTGCCGACGATACGGGGATATGCAGGATTGTCTGGTTTCACGGCGGATACCTGAAAAATCAGCTAAAACCGGGACAGGTAATAACGGCATCCGGCAAGGTCAGTTTATATAACCATCAGCTTCAGATGACTAATCCGAAATTCCTCGTGCTCGAACAGGGCTGCACGGAGCCGGATAAGTATTTCAGCGGCGGTGTTTACCCGGCCTGTGAGCGACTTAGCAGCGGACAGATTAAACGGATAATCAGGCCTGTGCTGGATAACCTGCCCGACCTTGTAGATGAGCTTTATGACGAGGAGTTTCGCAAAAGGACAGAACTTATCAGCAGAAAGGACGCATTCGGCTGGATACATTTGCCGCCGGACGAGGAAAAATTAGCCAAGGCAAAACGCACCTTAAAATACGAGGAATTGTTCCTGATGCAGTTGGGGCTTGCGCTTCGGCGGTATAAAAGCAAGCATTTCTCGGCGGCTGCGGCGATGAAGAGCAGCGACGAAATCGACAGCAGAATCAGGAAACGGTTTCCTTTTCTGCTCACGGAGGACCAGAGCAACTGCATTGCTGAGATTGCTGCGGACATGCAAAAGCGTGAGCCGATGAACCGGCTCTTGCAGGGCGACGTCGGGTCAGGCAAGACGGTGGTTGCGCTGTATGCCGCTTTGCTGGCGGTTGCGAATAAAACACAGGTTGCGATTATGGCGCCTACTGAGATTCTGGCCTACCAGCATTTTGTAAGTATCGAGAGATATTTGAAAAACAGCAAAGTAAAAAGAGTCTTGATAACAGGAGGATTGACGGGCGGAAAAAGGAAGGAGCTTTTAGCCAGAATAAACAGAGGCCAGATTGATATTGTCGTTGGGACGGTTGCGCTGCTGGAAAAAGACGTGAAGTTTGCCAAGCTCGGTTTTGTAGTCATCGATGAGCAGCATAAATTCGGCGTTCATCAGCGGCTGCAGTTGCGCAAGCAGGCAGCACCGCATTGTCTTGTTATGACAGCCACGCCGATTCCGAGGACGCTGGCGATGACTGCCTTCGGCGATTTGGACCTTTCTGTAATAAGGCATTGTCCGCCGGGCAGAGGCGCCGTCATTACCCGGTGGGTTGATTCACACAACAGGGACAAGGCATACGAATTTATCCGCGAGCGTCTGAAGGCAAAAAAGCAGGCATATTTCGTATATCCGCGGATTACAAACGTCGAGGAAAACAGCGACATCAAAGCTGCGACTGATGAATGGAAGAATCTCTCTAAAGAAGTTTTTCCGGAATTTACCGTCGAGCTTCTGCACGGGCGGATGCCTTCCGAAAAAAAGCAGCGGATTATGAATGATTTCAGGAAAGGCAGAATTGATGTCCTTGTTGCAACAATCGTGGTGGAGGTTGGAGTGGATGTGCCGAAGGCGACGATAATGGTTATAGAGGGGGCCGACAGGTTCGGCCTGGCACAGTTGCACCAGTTGCGCGGACGCATCGGAAGGGGCGAAGACAAGTCATATTGTTTTTTGTTTGCTGAGACTGAAAATGAGACAGCCAAAAACAGACTCGAAGTAATGACAAGAAGCAACGATGGTTTTGAGATAGCCGAGTGCGATTTGCGGCTGCGCGGGCCGGGGGAATTCTTCAGCACGCGGCAGCACGGCCTGCCGGATTTGAAAATTGCAAATATTATCGATGATTATGAGCTGCTGATTATGGCGAGGAAAAATGCGCTTGAGCTGGCGGAAAAAGACCCCCTGATGAGCGACCCGAAGCACAAGAACATCCGCAATGCCCTTCTGTGCAAGTTCGGCGACACTCTTGGCCTGGTTGACGTGGCGTAAATAGTTTCTGATTTTCGATTTACTTTTATCATTCCGGCGGTAAAATAAGCGGGATTTATGAAGGGAGCAGTATGCATGTGATAATAGTAGGATGCGGCAGGGTTGGTTCGGAGCTGGCTAAACTATTAGCCGGCGAAGGTCACGACGTCGTGATTATCGATAAAAATTCCGCTTCTTTCGAACGTCTGGGAGGAACATTTAACGGCCTGACTGTGGTAGGTAATGGCTTTGAGTTGAGCCTGTTAAAACAGGCGGGCATTGAAGACGCAGATGCCTTCTGTGCAGTAACCAATGGAGATAATACTAACCTGGTTTCGGCACAAGTGGCAAAAAGGATTTTTAATGTGCCGAAGGTTATTGCCCGTGTTAACGACCCACACCGTGCGCATATCTACTCTGCTTTGGGTTTGGATATTATTAGCGGGACCATACTTTTTGCTTCTATGCTCAGAGACAAGATTATCGAAAGTCGTTTTTCCAGTTATTTGATTGAAACTAAGGAACTCGGTGTTATAGAGATAGAGGCAAAGAACGACCTGGTTGGCAAAACCGTTCATGAGATAAATGTCGATGGCGAATTTCTGGTGGCGGCAATAAGACGGCTGGAAGGCGTCTTCATCCCGGAACCTGAAACTGTCTTAAAAAGCAAGGACACATTAATGGCTGTGGTAAAGGTGGCGAGTTTAAAGAAAATAAAGGACAAGTTCGGTTTGTAAGATTGAGGTGGGATATGTATGTTGTAATCGTCGGTGCGGGTAAAGTGGGTTATTTTCTGGCCAAACGTCTCTGTCAGGGCAAACACAGCGTCAGCATCGTAGAGAAAGATAAACTTATCTGCGAGGAGATAGCCAGGGAGCTGGAAGTGCTGGTAATCAGAGGAGATGGCTGTGACCCCCGGATTTTAGAAGAAGCCGGCGCTGCCAGAGCGGATGTAGCAGCGGCAGTTACGGGAGACGACGAAGACAACCTCATCATTTGTCAGTTGGCTAAGGAACTCTTTCACGTCCAGCGCACCGTAGGGCGGGTGAATAATCCGTCTAACCAGCAAACCTTCGCCGAACTGGGGGTGGATGTCCCTATGAATTCCACCGAAATTATAGCCAAGATTATTGAGGAAGAGATTTCCTTTTCGGATTTTGTTTCTCTTTTGAGTTTCAAACGGGGTAAACTGGCGATTGTCCGTGTGGATTTACCAAAAGATTCGCCTGTGATAGACAGGCAGGTAAAGGACGTTCAGTGGCCGGAAAATTCCGTATTACTTTCGGTGGTAAGACAGGATGACGTGATTGTCCCCAAAGGAAACACTGTTCTAAAGGCCGGCGATGATGTAATCGCTCTTACTACAGTCGGCAACGAGTCGCAACTGTCAAATTTATTAGCCGGTAAATTATGAAGATAAAATCCCTCTATAATGCTATCTTCGGCATTGCCACAGAAATTTCTTATGCCGTAGTAATAATATTGACGGCGTTTTTGATTTGTATTGCTGCTTATTTTCTAAGACTATGATTCTCAGACCACAACTCCAGGACATCAAAAATATAGGGTATTATTCAGGCAAAATTATCGTAGGCATAGGCCTGGCAATGTCGGTGCCTATGGTTATTGGACTGTTATTCGGAGAGATAAATCCTGCGCTGGACTTTTTAGTCGCCACAGAGATTACCCTGATTATCGGCTTAATTTTGACCAGAGTATGCTTTACAGAAAAAGACCTGAGCTGGATGCAGGGGATGGTTGTGGTTTCACTTTCCTGGGTGGTGGCAATGCTCGTGGGAGCGATACCGCTGTATATGAGCGGACACTGGAACTCTTATCTGGATGCCTGCTTTGACGCTATGTCGGGCTTTGCAACAACAGGTCTGACGCTTGTGCAGGACCTTGACCACCTCTCTTACGCACACAATCTGTGGCGGCATTTAATCATGTTCATCGGCGGCCAGGGAATCGTAGTTATTGCGCTTTGTTTTTTTGTCAAAGGAGTATCCGGAGCGTTTAAGATATATGTGGGGGAGGCCCGTGATGAAAGAGTGTTACCCAACGTAATTCATACATCCCGGTTCATCTGGTTAGTGAGCATTGTCTATCTAATTTTAAGTACGCTGGTACTGGGAATAATCGGTATCGCAAATGGAATGAAACCCGTCAATGCATTTTTCCACGGCGCATGCATCTTTATGGCAGCATTTGATACGGGGGGCTTTGCTCCCCAATCACAAAACATACTCTACTATCACAGCTTACTTTTCGAAGTTATCACCATTGTCATTATGCTCCTGGGAGCGATGAATTTTAACTTACATTACCGTATTTGGACAGGGGACCGTCGGGAAATATGGAAGAACATCGAGACCCGCACGTTGTGTATTACTATAGCCCTTACGTTCCTGACTGTGGTCATTGGATTGAATCAGGTCGGCAGTTACCCTTCTGCAATTATTATGTTTCGTAAAGGATTTTATCAGTTGATTTCCGGCCACACTGGCACAGGGTATGCGACTATTTATGCGCGGCAATTTATCGACGAATGGGGAAATCTGGCGCTTGTGGGATTAATCATCGCTATGGCCTTAGGAGGAGGGGCCTGTTCTACCGCGGGCGGCATCAAGATGCTGCGTCTGGGCGTCATCGCAGAAGCGCTCAAACAGGACGTAAAGAGAATCATCCTGCCGGAGCGGGCCGTCGTGGAACAGAGACTGCACCACCTTAAAGAAATATTTTTGGAAGACAAACAGGTAAGAGCTGCACTCTTGATTACGGTATCTTATTTAGCGTTATATGGCATAGGCACATTGGTGGGAATGTTCTACAGTTACCCCTTTTTAGACTCATTGTTCGAATCAACTTCAGCGGCAGCGAATGTCGGGTTATCGTGCGGAATTACAACACCAAGTATGCCGGTGGGGTTAAAGCTTACCTACATTATTCAGATGTGGGCCGGCAGATTGGAGTTTATGTCGGTGTTTACCTTAATTGGATTTTTTATCGCTGTAATCAAAGGGAAATAATGACCCATTCGACTTCGCTCAGGGTCATCCTGAGCGACTGAAAGGAGTCGAAGGATGAAAAGAACCATCGGCCTAATATTTCTCTGCGGGACAATCTGTTATGCGCAGAATGTTTCCAGTACGGGACTAATTAATAATGCCAGGGAGTATGATGGGAAAAGTGTTGTCTATGCCGGCGAGGTAGTCGGTGATATAATGGTGCGAGGCGATTTTGTCTGGATAAATGTAAATGACGGCGAAAACGCCATCGGTGTCTGGCTGAATAAGGAGTTAGCCGGGGAGATTCAATTTGCCGGCAGTTACCATAACAAGGGGGACCGACTGGAAATTTCCGGAGTTTTTCAGCGTAGTTGCATCCAGCATGGCGGAGACCTGGATATACACGCTCAAAGCATACGTAAGATAAGTCCGGGCGGGCCGGTTAAAGAGGAATTAGATACAGGTAAAAGAAATTTTACCCTTATATTATTGGGGATATTAGTTCTGACACTGATATTTGTACGTCGTCAGACAGGCAAATAGAACGGATTATCAAACAGGCAGATTTTGCTGTTTAATAATCAAGGCCGTGCAGGAATCATATCTTTCGATATTTTCGCAGCATATCGAGGAGGTTCTGCATATCTTCCGGCAGAGGCGCCTCGAATTTAACCATTTTTTTGGTTGTCGGGTGTTCGAATTCAAGCGTTAAGGCGTGCAGCGCGGGTCGGTTTATGAGGGGTTCTTCAACTGCTGTTTCCGAATCCTTTAACTGCCAGGGATAGACGAGTTTGCCGCCGTACATATCATCGCCGACAATCGGATGTTTCATATAAGAAAGATGAACGCGTATCTGATGTGTTCTGCCGGTTTTGGGCGTCAGCTTCAGCAAAGAAAAACCGCGAAAGCTCTCCAGCACCTCGTAAAAGGTAATCGCCTCTTTACCCGTCTCCTGCCTGACGGCGTATTTTTCCCTGGCCCTGGGATGAATGCCGAGCGGCGCATTTATGCGGTCGGCCGTAAGCTCCGGCGTGCCGTGAACAACGGCAAGATAGGTTTTTTTTACCTGCCGGTTTTCAAACTGTTTGGCGATTTTCCACTGGGCAGTATCGTTCCTTGTGACGACCATAACGCCGGTGGTGCCCTTGTCGAGCCGATGGACTATGCCGGGCCTGAACTCGCCCAGCCCACTCGATAGTTTGTCCGAATAAAACGCCAGGGCATTAACCAGCGTGCCCTGAGTATTGCCGCGGGCAGGATGAACAATCATATCAACCTGCTTGTTGAGGACTATGATATCATCGTCTTCATAAATGATGTTCAGAGGGATGTCTTCCGCCAGAATTTCTTTGCTCGGCAGCTCCGGCAGCGTCAGTTCGATTTTGTCTTCCGGGCTTATCTTGAAGCTGGCTTTAACTATTTTGCCGTTGACCTTCACGGCACCGGCCCTGATTATTTCCTGTATCATAACCCGGCTGTAATTACTGAATCGACCGTGCAGGTATTTATCGATGCGCCGCTCTTTGACGGTTTTTCCTACATATAGTGTCATCGCTTCAGGGTCTGTGTTTGCGTCTTGCATATCGGTTTTGGCCGGCGCTATTGTTTGTCGCTCGACGCTTTACGCTTAACTTATGTTATTGGCCGAACAAATTGATGTCGGGCGTCTCGGCCTGATTACTTTCTGCCGGCGGGATGTTGGAATCTTCGAATTTAATCTGCGGTTCGAGAATTTTTGCTTCTTTTGCTTTTGCCGCCTGACCGAATATAACCTCCTGCTGGTATTCGGCCATTATGGCAAGGCGTGTCTTCGCCTGTGCGGCGGCAACGGTGCCTTCCAAGTAAGTGTTTGCAGCGATATCATTATATATTTGTCCTGCCTGGTCAAAATTACCGAGTTCTTCCGCACACAGTCCTATGCCTAACTGGGACATTGCCAGCAGGGACGGGTTGGTCATACATTTTGCCGCTGCATTTCTATATTTGGTCGCCGCCTGGTCTATCTGTGCAACCACTTCCTTGGGGTTCATCGCCCCTGGCCGGTAATGAAGCTCCGTCCGCAGCGCTTCTGCCTGCTTAATCATCGCCAGCGCCGCCATACTCTCGTTTTGTGTGTCCTGCGCCGCCGTTTGAAGCTCATCGGCGGTGCGTATGAGCATATACGACGCATCTATCCCCTGCGTCTGGCTATACACTATTTGGGCCCTGTTCTGCGATAACTGGCTGAGCAGGTCTGTCAGCTTCGCCTGCTTTCGAGCTGATGATACTGTTCTGTCATACGTTATCCAGAAGTATGCGCCGGCGATTGCGATAACGGCCGCCGAGACATAAATAATCATTTTGGAATTTGTCTTTGCCCATTCAGGAAAATCGACTATCCACTGGGCCAGCTCATTGGTTTTCAGTTCGTGACGATGTTCGGATTTCATTTTTTCTTCCTTTGCCGTTCTACGGCGTATAAGTTTTTTGGGACGAATCTTGTTTTCAAAGTCTCTAATATACCAAAAGTTGTTTTATCTTGCAATAGTCCTGCTGTTCGCTAAAATCCTGATTATTAAACAGTTGAAAGGTTGCGTATGTCAAGGTCGAAAGCCTTTGTAATTGCTGGTATGGGATTTTTTCTGCTCTGGCTGTTATTTTCTGCCCGGACTCTGTGCGTAGCCGGCGGTCGAGCAGATAAAACCGGCGTCCCTGATTTAACCGAGACTGCGTGGGACCCTGCCAGGTATATCGATATTAACGAGATTCAGCCCGGGATGAAGGCGTATTGCCTGACGGTGTATAAGGACGCCGTGGTCGAAAAGTTCGAGATGGAGGTCATCAGCGTAGTACGCAATGTAAGGCCGGGCAGGAATGCAATTCTCGTGCAGGGGCTGGATGAGCGATTTATCCACACAGGCCCCGTCGCCGGCTGCAGCGGCTCTCCCGTTTATATTGACGGTCGCCTGGCTGGGGCACTTGCCTTTGGCTGGTTCTTCAGTAAAGACCCGCTCTACGGCGTCACGCCGATTAAGGAAATGCTCGAAGCGGGACGCCTTGATGCCGCCGGCACAGACTCCGGTGATGGCGGAAGGTTTGTTTTTGATTTCTCCGCCGGTCTTGATTTTGCGAGGGTTTACCGCCAAATCACCGCCGCTGACGCTACAGAAAAAAATATCCAGAACGGGATGTCTTATCTGCCGTGCCCTTTGATTACTTCGGGCCTGCCGCCGGAAGTTTGCGGGCAATTAGAAAGCATCGTCGAGCCAATGGGCCTTATGGTCGTTGCCGGTATCGGCGGCGGAGGCAGTGCGAAAAAAGGCGAAGACATACGATTAGAACCCGGCGCTTCTCTTGTTGTGCCGCTGATAACAGGCGATATAGAAATGGAAGTGATTGGCACTGTTACTGATGTCGTGGGCGACAGGGTATATGGCTTCGGGCACAGCTTTACCGGCCACGGGCTGATAGATTTGCCGATGGCTACCGGGAAAGTGCATACCGTAGTATCGAGTGTGATTCGTTCTTTCAAATTCGCCAGTTCTGTTGACATAGTCGGCGCATTGACCATTGACGAAGCGGCGGCGGTCAGCGGACACATCGGTAAAAAAGCCAGAATGTTCCCGCTCAGGATAACGGTTGACCATTACAATGACTCCCGGAAGCGGGTTTACAACTGCCGGGTTGTCGATAATCGGCTGCTTACGCCGCAGATACTTTCCTCGGCTGTTGCAGGAGCGGCCCTATATCTGGGCGTTTTGCCGCCGGACCATCTGATTGAATATAAGGTTTCCGTAGGCATCGAAGGCGCCGACCCTCTTGCCTTTGAAAATGTCTCAACCGCTGTCGGCCTGGATGAAATGCTTGATGAAAGCATCGGCTCGGTCGCCGTGCTTATGAACAACCCCTACAAGAAAATCAACATCGAATCAATCGACTTCGATATTACGCTGAAGCCGAAAAATATCTCCTCGAGGGTATGGTCGGTTGATTTGTCCGATTCAAAAGTTATGGCCGGCGAGCAGCTTGATGTCACCGTTGTAGTGGAAACTTTCCTTGCCGACAGGAAGAAATATAAATTCAATTTGACGATTCCCGATGATTTATCGCCGGGCGAATATGATTTGATTGTGTGCGGCGGCTACGATTACCTCGACTTTATCAGGAAAGCCGCGCCTTACAGGTTCATCCCGCAGAACATGGCTGCTCTTATAGAGTCGATGAATAATATCCTTACAGTAGGGAGGGATAAATTATATTGTCTTTTGGTTTTGCCGCCCAGAGGTATTGCAGTTGAGCAAGCCGAGCTTCCTGATTTGCCGGCCACCAGGGCTATGGTCCTTCAGGATGACAAAAGAGTCCTGCGGACACAACCGCACCCCCGCTGGCTCGAAAATACCCTGACGACCGATACCGTCATTCTTGACAGGAAAGCATTACGAATAACCGTGGAAAAATAACAGGAGCAGGAAATGATAAATCGAAAACGGAAAAATATAATTAAAAAATATTCGAAGCCCCTGAAATTACCGCTGTGTTTTTGTGCTTTTGCCTTTTGCCTTTTGTCATATTTGTCGGCTCCATTTTGCTGGGCCGTTGCCAGCAAGATTACGCGGCACACCACCGCCGCTGATTTGGCAAAAGGTAAAACCGAAGACGTCGTGGTCGGCTCAAAAGGCACCCTTCAACTCGGCAGGGCCGCTCAAGTGCTTGTCGGGGACCTCGAAGATGTCTGGTCGATTAACAGCGTCGTTATAAACAAGGATACCGTTTACCTCGGCACAAGCCCCAACGGCGGCATCTACAAATACGCCTCCGGCAGCATAACAAAGATTTACCCGCTCGAACAAAAAGACGCAAAAGACAGCGAAAGCAAGCATCAGGATATAAATAAGCCCTCTGATGCAAATACAGAACAGCAGAAGCAATACCTGACGAACAAGCACATCTTTGCAATGGCAACTGATTCTACCGGCAGACTCCTTGCGGCGGTAAGCGGCAGTGAATGTAAGCTGATGCGGCTCGAAGCCGGTAAAATGAAAACAATTTTCGAGCCGAACGACGCTAAATATATCTTTGCCGTTGCTCTCGATAACAAGGGTAATATATATCTGGGAACAGGACCGCAGGGTAAGCTCTACGGCCTCAATCCTTCCGGAAAGAAGGCGCAGCTCATTTACGATAGTCGTGACAAGAACATACTTTCGCTGGCTGCCGGACGGGACGGTTTTATTTATGCCGGCACCGACGACCGCGGCCTTATTTACAAGATAGACCCCCGCAGTAAAACGGCAACAGTCCTCTTCGACAGCGACCAGCCGGAGATTACGGCGATATTATTTGCCGATAATGGTAACTTGTATGCAGCGGCGACGTCGGCTAAAATTGCTCAGCCGCCGCCCGAATCCGCTCCGCAGATGCCTTTCCCCGGTCGCCCTGAACCACAGGAGGAGGATGAGGAAGAGAAGAAGAAGGATGAGCAGGAGGAGCAGGAGGAGCAGCAGGAGCAGGAGAAGAAAAGCGACGCTGAAGGCGACCAAAACCTGCAGATTGCAAATACCAAACAGAGCGCCGGTAATGCGCCGGCGGAAGGAGCAGCACCGCCAGCCAAGCCGCCCCGGCCGAGCGGGGCGAGTTTCATATACAAAATAACCAAAGATGGTTATGTCACCGATGTCTTTAGCCAGACCGCCGTTTTCTTCTGCCTCGCTTCACAGCAGCAAAACCTCCTTGTCGGCACCGGCAACAGCGGCCGTGCCTTTGCCGTAGAACCGGCCTCGGAGGAGGAAACAATTATCTATGAGGATAAGCAGGCATCGCAAATAACCGCAGTGGCTGTGGCCGCAGAGGACGTTTATCTCGGAACGGCAAATCCGCCAAAGCTGATAAAACTGGCCGGGGGCTTCGCTTCAAAGGGGACATACACTTCCGACCTTGTAGATGCCGGTCAGCCGGCCGACTGGGGCAAGCTGCAAATCGAATCCGATATTCCGCAGGACTGCAAGGTCTGGGTAGCTTCTCGCAGTGGAAATGTTAAAGATATCAACGACCCCGCTTTTTCGGATTGGACCGCCCCGGTAGAAATCACTATGCCTGTGCAGTTGCAATGTCCCCTCGGCAGGTTCTGTCAGTATCGGCTTGTTTTGGAAAGTAAAGACGGCCGCAAAAGCCCCGTCGTAAGGGAAATTGCCGTTGCAAGCACGGTCCCGAACCTGGCACCAAAGGTCGATTCGGTCACCGTCAGCCGCCTGACGGAGCAGGGCAAATCCGGCATCTTCAAAATCGCGTATAAGACCACGGACGACAACGGTGACAAGCTGATTTACAAGATAGATTTCAGGAAAATTACAAGAGCGGCGTGGCTTGAGCTTGAAGATGACATCGAAGCGGAGTTCTTCGAATGGGACAGCAAAACCGTGGAAGACGGCCGCTACGAAATCAGAATAACCGCCAGCGACGAGAGAAGCAACAGCACAACGACCGCCTTGACAGGCACAAGGATAACCGAGCCGGTTGTGGTCGATAACACTGCGCCTGCTGTCACAGACTATTCCATCGTCAGCAGTGGTAAAACAGTGACGTTGAAACTGGCGGTCTCGGATAAATTAAGTGCGATTGGTAAACTGGATTATACCGTTGACAGTAACGCCGAGTGGAAGGCCACAGTGCCGGATGATTTGGTCTATGATACCACCGATGAGGAATTTACCATTGTTGTCGAAGAACTGGACGCCGGCGAGCATATAATCGCAATCAGACTCAGCGACGACGTCGGCAATACGCTATACAGGACATTCGAGGTCAATATTACAGGCGGCTGAACACTTGCGATATATCGATTTTGAAAAAGTTGTCGAAACCGTCGAATCGCTCTGCATATCTGCTACTTACGAGCTTCCGGAAGATGTTTTATCCGCTCTTAAGAAAGCGGCAAAACACGAGTCCAGCGAGGGGGCGGTAAAAATCCTGAATCAGCTTATCGAAAACGCCCGCATTGCAAAAACCGAGTCGATACCGCTCTGTCAGGACACCGGCCTTGCCGTAGTATTTATCGAGCAGGGTGCCGATGTCACTGTTAAACCCCCTGCCGGTCAGTCACAGACCTCGCTTTTCGATGCGGTCAATGACGGTGTCAGGGCTGGCTGTGAAAAAGGTTTCCTGCGCAAAAGCGTTGTCGCCGACCCTCTGAAGGACCGTAAAAATACCGGCACAAACACGCCCGCCGTAATCCATCATTCGGTTGTGCCGGGCGATAAATTGAAAATAACCGTTATGGCTAAAGGCGGCGGCTGTGAAAACAAAAGTCAATTTAAGATGTTTGAGCCGACAGCCCAAAGGGACAGCATAATTGACTGGGTTGTCGATGTTGTCAGGCAGGCCGGCGCCGATGCCTGCCCGCCGTTTGTTGTCGGAGTTGGGATTGGTGGCAATTTCGAGTTAAGCTGCCTGCTGAGTAAAAAAGCCCTGTTTCGGAAAATCGGCGAAAAAAATAATGACGATTTTTACGCCAAGCTCGAAGCGGATTTGCTCTCGCTCATCAATGCGCTCGGCATCGGCCCACAGGGCCTCGGCGGCGACACTACGGCACTGGCCTGTTTTGTGGAGACCGCCCCCTGCCATATCGCATCACTGCCTGTCGCCGTCAATATCGAATGTCACAGTCACCGGCATAAATCAGCGGTTATTTAATTACTCAAACTGACCTACTCTCTCTGCCTGCCCTTCGCAGTTTTAACGAAGAAGGGTTATTCCTGCGCCATTTATCCGCCTGTGGCGGACAGAGGAACCAGAGTTTTTAATTTTTGAGGGTTCAGCGATTGTTGAAGGAACACTTCTTATAACTTACGAATTTTCGGCTGATACACCTTTACATCCAAACGTTTTATTTTGAAGAAAGGCACAACGGGCAAATCGGATGCGATTGTTATGGGATTAGCATCGCTTGAATTCTCAGGTATTTTTTCTTGAACAATATAATCTTGTGATCCATAATCATCCCAAGGATGTTCGTGAGAAGTGCGAATCACTTCACGTGCTCCAAGTTGCAGCAGCATCTGGACCGAAGGGGTTGCTCCTCTTGGCAGTGGCATACGTGTTTGGAGAATAAAATAAACGTTTGCACATTCGATAATGACCGAACCGGCAGCTTTCGCAGCTTCAAGGAGCATTTTTTCTTCTTGGCTTGTTAAATCGTCATCGTCGAGAAGTGAAAACTTGAGTGTGTCTCCTTGTTCAGCAGTAAATGGAATAGCGCGATAGCCATTAGGCATTGAATTAGTCCCGACATTGACAGGCCACAGAACTTTGACTCCCGGATATGCGTCGTGCTGGACAGCAAGATACAACTCAGCTTGTCTTGGACCAATCCCTTCCTTTCCGAATACAAGGTTATATTCTATACATAAAGTCCGATTGTCTTTCTTCAAGACACCGGGTTTGGTTTGCAGCAGAAAGGCCAAGGCAATCAATATCAAAACCGAAACCGCAGATATTCCGATAATTATTTTCCTTCTCATATTTGTTCCTCTCGAAAATACATACGGTAACATTCTAATTACCTTTGTGAAGGAGCATATCGGGACAAATTGATACTGTCAATAAAAATCGGTGTTTATGTCATCCTTTTTAGTGACACTCGATAATTCTAAAATTCGCTACAAAGATTGGCCAAGTCAACGAATTGTTGAACGGTGAGGTGGTCGGGGCGGAGGTTGGGGTCGATATTACATTTCTCGAAAAGCGCAGGCCAGTTGTCAATTCCTGCGAGCATACCAGCCGCAAATTTTGTGCAGGATGTCACCTTCTTGCGCCTGTGCTGCATAAAAAGGTTCACAGTTTCCTTGAGAAGCTCCATACTTTTAATCCTGCCGACCTTCTCTTTATCGCGGACAAAGCTTATCATTGCCGAATCCACCTTCGGCTGAGGCCAGAAGACAGTCGGCTTTAAGACCCTTATTGTTTTTACATCGCCGGTCGCCGCCAAAAAGATGCTGATGCCGCCGTAATGCTCGCTGTCCGGCTGTGCCGTCATCCGCTCAGCCACCTCCTTCTGGATGGTGACATACATAGCGTCAGCCGGCATAGTCCCCGTGATAAGGTTCAGCATCACAGGCGAGGCAACATTGTAAGGCAGATTGGCGACCAGCAGAAATTTGCCGCTGTATCTTTTGCGAGCAGATACAATCGCATCAGTGACAACTGGATTGATGACGTTTTTGCCTGCAAGGATATCGTCATTGAGCACCGTGACATTTTCGGCTTCGGCAAGCTCTCTTTCGGCGATGCCGGCGATTCGCTCATCCACCTCGACAGCAAGGCAATAGCCGGCCTTCTCGGCCAAACCCCCGGTCAATGAGCCGGTGCCGCAGCCGACTTCGAGCACAATATCGTCTTTGCTTATATTCGCAGAATTTATAAGCAGCCGCATCAGATTAAGGTCGATAAGAAAGTGCTGCCCAAGCCGCCTGCGAGGGCTTATGCCCTCTGATGAAAGCAACTGCCGGATTTGCTGCTTAGTCTGCATCGGTCTGGATATGTGCCTGCGAAACCTGTCGTCTTTTTGTCTCGGACACCGCAATTGCCATTTTTATCGCCGACATCATACTTGTCGGGTTGGCCAGGTTACAGCCAGCGATATCGAAGGCCGTCCCGTGCGCAGGTGATGTCCTGATTATCGGTATGCCCAAAGTGACATTGACCGCCTCCTCGAAGGCAAGTAATTTCACCGGAATCATCCCCTGGTCGTGATACATCGCAACGACGGCGTCGAACTCGCCTCGCACTGCCCGCAGAAAGAGCGTGTCGGCAGGAATCGGCCCTTCACAGTTTATTCCCTGCTCCTGCGCAAGCTGAATTGCAGGCGTTATTATCCGCTGCTCTTCATCACCGAACTGGCCGTTTTCACCGGCGTGCGGGTTCAGTGCAGCAACGCCGATTTTGGGCTTTTCAACGTCAAAGTATTCTTTCATCGCCGTATTCAGCAGGTCTATCGGTTCGAAGACACAGCCGATTGTGAATTTGTGCCGAACCTCGAACAGCGCCTCGTGAATCGTTGCCAGCGCCAGCTTTAATGGCCCGGCCACGAACATCATCACCGCCCGCGGTGATTTGCACTTCTTGGCCAACATCTCTGTGTGTCCCGGCCATTTGGCGCCGGCTAATTTCCAGCTCGTTTTGCTGATTGGCGCCGTCACTATAGCATCAATTATGCCGTCCTTTGCGGCGTTAATCGCATCGAGGCAAAACCGAATAGACGCCTCGCCGGCGGGTTTGCTCGGCCCTTTTATCCACGGCGGCACGGAGTACTCATCGTAATCTGCCACGACGACTTTATAGGGATAATCCCTGCTGATTTTTTCGTGCTGATGCCGTCCCCAGTATGGCTCAATCTCCGCCCGGTCGGCGGCATAGCAGAGCTGTTCGTTCATACCGAAGATAATGAACTTCGCTGCCTTGCGTATCTTCGGCTCAGCGAGCGCCTTGACCACAACCTCCGGCCCTATCCCGGCAGCATCCCCCATCGTCACCCCAATTACCATTTGCTCGCTTATCGAATTGTTACCGTTTCTGTTCATTAAAAACGTCTTAAAAACCCAGGTCTTTTAGTCTCTCTGCCGTCAGGTTTCCACCTGTCGGCAGAATCTTTTCAAGCTGCTTTTTTACCATTTTAGCTATTATATCAATTTCAATGTTCACCCTGTCGCTGATTTTTGCTGAACCAAGCGTCGTTTTCTCAAGAGTTTTTGGTATCACCGCAACGCTAAAGCCCGTTTCGCTCATATCCGCTATCGTCAGCGAAATCCCGTCAACGGCGACCGCACCCTTGACCACCATCTGGTCGAGCAGCTCCCGGCTGACCGCAAATGTCATATCGGCGAATCGGCCGGTTCTTTTTATCGCCTTAATTACCCCGACGCCGTCAACGTGGCCCTGCACGATATGGCCGCCAAATCGCCCATCGGCCTTCATAGCAAGCTCGACATTTACCGGCGATGCCGCTCTTAATCCGCCGAGAGTCGTCTTTGCCAGCGTTTCGCCGCTGACGTCAAAACCGGCAACGCTTCCCTGTAAGCTCGCAACCGTCAGGCAAACGCCGTTTATAGCGATGCTGTCGCCGATTTTGGTCTCATTAGCTAATTTGCCCAAATCCACTGACAGGCACATCCCGCCGGCGGCGGCATAAGCCGATTTTAATATGCAGGTTGTCTCTATAAGTCCTGTGAACATACGAAAAATTGACTATTTACAATTGATAAAATATCAGCGATAGCTAAAATTCATTATAAATAGTCAGTTGCCAATAATCAATTGGAAAGGCCCGGGTGCGTTAATTATGAATACGTTCTGGCTGAAGCTCGCCGGCATTGCAGTTGTCGTTGTCGGCATAATAATTCTGATAAGCGTTTTGTCGCCTTCCGAGTCTAAACCGCAGTCTGAGCCGGCTAAACCCAAAACCGTTTATGATATGTGGCAGCAGGACGAGAAGAGATTGCGGGCCGAGCCGACGGCCCCCCTGCCCCCCGAAACCAACCAACAAGCATCAACTAAACAGCCGGCCGAACAGAAAAAACAGGTCGAGCCGCCCAAGCCGCAGTTCACTGAGCTTCTGCCGGAACAGCAGGCAGAGGCCGAACGGCTCTTCGAGTGGGCCATAACACAGAGAAAAATGGGCAGACTGCCGGGTATGGGAGGCACCGGCTTCGGCCAAATGGTGGATGCCTGCCGACAACTCATTCAGAAGTTCCCCGGCAGTGAATTCGACTACAAGGCAAGAAGAATGCTCGCCGAAGTCCCGTCGAGATTCCGAAAAAGATATGAACTGACTGACGAAGAACTCGACCTTTCAGGGTTCTTTAAATAAAATAGTTTATGGAGGCACGTATGGTCGTTTCCGCATCGCCTGGTGATATACCCGTGATTGCAATTACCGCCGACTGTCTGCCGGAGGCGTGGGAGAAGGCTGTCCTGGCGGTCTGGGATAAAGGGCTTGAGCTTAAGACCCAGTATGATAAGCCGGACGACCCGCCCAGCAAAGATGCCACCGTTATGGTCACTATAAATACCCCCTTCGCCGAGCCGCGGATTCATAAAAATTTCCCCGGCGGCCCCGCGGAGCTTGAGGTCTATCGACAGGAGGTCGTTGACGGCATCCACGACCACTGGATTGACCCGGCAGCAGGCAAGTGGACCTATACCTACCACGAGCGGTTAAGGGCATATTGCCCGTTTGAAAATGTCCGCAGCGCCGGCTCCCCCAAGCCGTTCAAAAAGGTTGACCAGATTCAGTATATTATCGATGTCCTTGCACGGGCCAGCCATACCCGAAGGGCTCAGGCAATCACATGGATGCCGACAGCAGACCCGGCTACCGATGACCCGCCCTGCCTGCAGAGGATTTGGTGTCGGCTGGTGGCAGGTGACGCGGGCCGGTTATCGCTTAATATGAATGCGCACTGGCGAAGCCGCGACCTTTACAAGGCGTGGTTTATGAACGTCTATGCACTTACCGACCTGCAGAGAATAATCGCCGAGCAAATCTCCCAGAAAACAGGTCAGCCGGTCAGGACGGGCAGGTATGTCGATATAAGCGACTCGCTGCATATCTATGGCCGGTATTTCAAAGACGCTGCTGTCGAGGTAAAGAAGATGCGGAAGAGTCCTTTTACCGAACGGGCCTGGAATACCGAGCATCCGGCTTTTGAAATGATGACGCTCGAAGCCAGACAGAACCTCGCAAAAGACCCCGACTTCTACGCAAAAGCCCAGAAATAAATTAATCGTAGGGCCGGACCTGGTTGGGGCGGACCTATGTGTCCGCCCTTGCCCTTGCCCAAACCTAATCCGAAAGCCCCTAACTTTACGTTAGGGGTTATTCCGTTTAAGAAATTTTGCCATTGAAAACGGGTGATTTTTGGGGTAGAATTATCAAACAAAACAATAGAGGGATTATGGCATTATGAGAAACATGGACTTTAATAAAATAACTGACCGCGTATAATACGTAAAATGGGTTTTATTATATGGCAAATAAACTGGTTAAACTTCAATTTATATTTCTCGCAGTAATAGTAATTGCTACATTAATGTTTTCTTTTATTACTATGTGGCTATTTGTTGAATGTATTCTTCCTCTTACTGGTACGAATGATGGGAAATTACAAGACTTTTTAGGGATTTATAGTTTCTCAAATAAACAAATAGAAGGAGAGGTACAACTCCTAATAAACCTAGCGTTAGTAATTGTTCTTTGTTTGTGCGAGATGATACCTTGGTTGGCTGTAGGCTATATAATTTTTCAATATTTAGTCCTGGGGATGGCTTTTGTGTCCAGTAGATATCTTATCTATGACGAATTCATTCAAGTGTTTGGATTACCAGATAAATGGAGAAGATTATTTCTCGTAAGTAAACTTATGAAGAAGATTTCAGCCAAATGCGACAAAGAGGAAAAGGCCAATTAAAAATGTGTTAATTAGGGACAAGGGACAGTGATGCTGTTGAAAAAAACATTCGCGTAGCGTCTCGGCGTCTTGTCTCGGCGGCCTGCTTGTCCTGAGCTTGTCGAAGGGCTTGCCCTCACATTCCTTTGGTGGGGGTCCGCCGTAAGTAGAATCAGTGGTTAGTTGTTTTACCCTTTTAGTCAGCTTCACAAATGGGGCATTGCTAAATGACCCGGTGGACGAAGGAAAAATTTACGACAAAGCTTGCTTTGAGAGAAAATTTTACCGAGTACACCAAGCTGACTAAAAATCCCCCTGCGTAATCTGCGCCATCAGCGTCTAAAAAAATTCTTCGTGTTTTTTGTGCTTTTTTGTGGCTATTAAAATCCGCGTCTGAAAAAACTTGTGTTTATTCGTGTTCATTCGTGGTTACTCTTTTGTGCCTTTTGAGCTTTTTCGCGGCTAAAAAAATCTTGTTAATCCTGTCTGAAATTCACTGCGTTGGCGGTGTGCAAAATACGAGCTTATCGGGCCATTATAAAAAGCGACTTTTTCGATTTGCCCATCAGCGGTTTATGTATTAGACTTTAAATAATAAAGGTCGGGCTGATAAAGCGGGCAAGGCCGACTTGGTTATTCGCAAGCCTGGCTGCCAAAATATCAAACTCTTATGCCCGGCTGTTTCCTGCCTTGGGGGGGGATAAATTACCGCAGGGCAGGAGTGATAATAAAACCTTCTACATATAATAGCGCAGAGGTTTTACGTAAATTTCACGGGGGGGCCATATAAGTTTCTTTCCGAGTTGGGGCTCCTGTGCCACGGTACAGGGGCCTTTTTTATTATAAAAAATCATCAGAAAAAATGACTGTGAATTCTTTTGGACTTTTTCCTTTACTGTTTATCCCGCCTCGAATTGAGAACGGACAAAAAAAGATTTAACAGCCAGATGCCGCGAACAATCACAGGATTCTGCAAAAATCCTTTTGACATACCATACGTTGCGTTTAGAATACGGAAGAAATCAAGATGTTGATTGTGTTTTGCAGGGCGTTTGAAAATTATTTTTCAGTAAGTAGGCGGCCGTGACCTGTGAGATGTCCTTTCTGCAAGGAAGATCGGGATAAAGTCATTGATTCGCGGTCAAGCGATGCCGGCAGAGTAATCAGGCGCCGGCGGCAGTGCCTGGCCTGCAAGAAACGATTCACAACATACGAAAAGATAGGCGAAAGTTTTAAATTATATGTCGTGAAAAAGGACAGCTTCAGGGTCCCATTTAACCGCGACAAGATTATAGCAGGTCTGCAGAAGGCCTGCTATAAAAGGCCGGTTTCAGCCGAGCAGATTCTGCAGATTGCCGACAGGGTCGAGGAAGATATATTCAGGAGCTTCGATAAGGAAGTGACATCGGCTTTTATCGGCGAAAGCGTGATGAAGCACCTTCGCGAGGCAGACAAGGTCGCTTATATTCGCTTTGCAAGCGTGTATCGTGACTTTCAGGATGCAGGCGAATTAATCGAAGAAGTCAGCGAAGTTATCAGCCGACCGGCGGAAACGGGGCAGCCGAAACTTTTCGATGCCTGACAATAAATAGTGTTGGCCGGCTGTGCAGCCAAAAGGTCGGAGCTTTTATATAAACAAGGACGTGAAATAAGAGGGGACAGATGCAGTTAAAAGTCATCAAGGCGGATGGCAGCGTCGAAGAATACCTCCACACCAAAATCATAGGCACTATCGGCTGTGTTCTTGCTCAGGTCGGCCAGGCGGATACATATATCGCCGAGCATCTTGCGGAGGCGGTGACGTTTTTTCTTTATCACAAACAAAAAAGATTCACGGTGAGCAGCAGCGAAATTTTTTCCATTATCGAAGCGGTCCTGGCAGCCACAAAGTATGAAGATGCCGCCATTGCGCTCAGCGAGCATCATTTCGCCCGCCGGCTTAAACGCTCCCGAACCGAGGTTATTACTATGGATATTCAGCAGCCCGGCGATGTCGAGATGCTCTGTAATGCCGACGAATCAATCGGCAGGTCTCGCTGGGACAAGTCCAGAATAGTCGCCGACCTTATGACAAGGCACGGTATCAGCCGCCAGACGGCTCGGACGATTGCTTCAATGGTTGAGGAAAAGGTATTCAATATGGGCCTTACATTAGTTCCAGCCGCACTGATAAAGCAGCTTGTTCTCGGCGATACCGCCGCAATCCTCCGCGCCGAACGTCTCCTTGCCGTTTAGCTGCCGGCCGATATATTTGTCAGCAGCGACATCGTTCGATTTAAGATAGTCTCCGGCCCTTCTTCTTCACCGATATCGAGCCAGTTGACATCTCTGAATGTCTTAAACCACGTTCTCTGGCTCTTTGCCAGCCGGCGGCTGTTCTTTTTTATAAGCTCGACCGCATCTTCCAAATTCGTTTTACCATTGAGGTAATCGATTATCTCGGCGTAGCCGATTGCGCATCGCGCCTGTTTACTTAAGGGTTTATCTTCCGCCAGCAGTTTTTTGACCTCATCGACCAGACCGTCGGCGAGCATCTTTTTCACGCGCTTATTTATATTTTTGCTTTCGATGCTCTTTTGCCTTCGCAGTCCGATTATGGTCCAGCCGCCTGTTTGCCGCCCCGTCCACTGCTGCTGCAGACTCGATATAGGTTTGCCGCTGATTTTGTAAACCTCCAGCGCCCGGATTATGCGTTTTGCGTCGTTGGGGCTGATACGCCCTGCTGCTACGGGGTCGATTATCAGCAGTTGGCGATACAATTCGCCAAGTCCGCCGGCATCGGCTATAGCACGAAGCTCGGAGCGGATTTTCTCATCGGTACCGGGGCCTTCAAAGAGGCCGTAGAGCAGGGCTTTTATATACAGGGCGGTTCCGCCGACTGCTATTATTTTCTTTTTGCGGTTTTCTATCTGCTTTATCGCCTGCTGAGCCGTCTCAAGGAAGCTTCCAACGCTGAATGCCTCGCTCGGCTCAACTATGTCGATTAGGTGATATTTTATTCGCTCGCGTGCCTGTTTCGAGGGTTTAGCCGTGCCGATGTCCATTCGCCGATAGACCTTCATCGAATCAACGCTGATTATCTCGGCATCCATAGTATCGGCTAAATCGAAGGCCAAGCCGCCCTTGCCCGATGCGGTCACTCCTAATACTAATAATCTATCGGTATTCATAATTTCCTGTGAACATTCGCGAAACTATATATAATATACATTTTGCTGAAAAACGCAAAGTTGTGTTCACTGCCTTACCTATTGTGCGCATACGATAGATGTGATTTAGAGCTTTATATGCCGACAGATACTGCTGCAAATTTGGATTTCGACATTCAGTTGCGAAAGAACGCACAGTTCGTCAATTATATTCTGCAAAAACTCCTCGATGAGCAGACAGGGATTCTCGATAATTTGAAAGAAGCTATTCACTACACCCTGACGGCGCCGGGAAAACGAATCCGTTCGATACTGCTGCTGTGGTGCTGTGAGCTTGTTGCCGGCAGGGTTAATCGCAACGCCGAAATAGCGGCGGCAGCGATTGAAATGGTGCATACATACTCGCTTGTTCACGACGATTTGCCCGCGATGGATGACGATGACCTTCGCCGCGGCCGGCCGACCTGCCATAAGGCCTTTAATGAGGCAACGGCCATTTTGGTCGGCGATGCCCTTTTAACGCTTGCGTTTAATGTTCTGGCAAGGCATATCGACGAGCCGGAAGTTGCCGTCCGGCTAATTAGAGAGCTGGCCGAGGCGGCCGGACCAGCGGGCATAATTTCAGGCCAGTTGGCAGACCTCAATGCCGAAAAGAGTCCCGGCAGTGAACAGCTTCTCGAGTATATCCATAACAATAAGACCGCCAAGATGTTTCGCTGTGCCGCCGCAATGGGCGCCGTCTGCGGCGGCGCAAAGAAAAAACACTTTGATTGTCTCTGCGAATTCGGCACCAAACTCGGCCTCGGTTTCCAGATTACCGATGATATTCTCGATGTCTCCGCTTCGAGCAGACAGCTCGGCAAAACCGCAGGCAAGGACGCCAAAGCCGGTAAGGTCACCTACCCCGCCGTGATTGGTTTGGAAAGGTCAAAACAGTTGGCACAGAAGCTCGCCGATGAGGCGGTTGCGGCCCTGAAACCCTTTGGAAAAAAGGCACAGCCGCTCAGACAGCTTGCCGCCGCTATGCTCCAGAGAACCAGCTAATCGAAAGAATCTTTAATGCCTGACTTATTGGAACAAATAGACAGCCCCGATGATTTAAAGAAAATACCGGTTGACCGGCTTGAAACTCTTGCCGATGAAATCCGCCGGTTTATTCTCGCCTCGGTCAGTAAAACAGGCGGCCATCTTGCCAGTAATCTCGGCGTCGTCGAGCTTACCGTTGCGCTGCACTACGTCTTTGACTTCAAAACCGATAAGCTCCTCTGGGATGTCGGCCATCAGTGTTACGCTCACAAAATCATTACAGGAAGGAAAGATTCCTTCACCCGTCTGCGGCAGGCCGATGGCATAAGCGGTTTTCCCAACCCGGACGAGAGCATTTATGACCAGTTCACTGTCGGCCACGCCGGCACATCCATCGCCACAGCTATCGGTTTGGCGCTCGGCCAGATGAAAGCCCAAAAAAATGATAAAATCGTCGCCCTGGTCGGCGATGCAAGCATAGTAAACGGCCTTTCTTTCGAGGCAATGAACAACCTGGGCCTGGTCAAAAGACAACTGCTCATCGTCCTCAACGACAACTCGATGGCTATAGACCCTACCGAGGGCGCCGTCGCCAAATACTTCTCCAAAGTCCGACTCAGCCAGACTTATGAAGATTTACGAAGGACCACCAAAAATATCCTCGAACATATGCCTTTTTTCGGCAAGACTGTCGAAGAGGCCGTCGAGAGAATCAAAAAGAGTATTCGTATGGTCCTGCCGGCCAGTCAATTGTTCGAGAGCCTGAATATCCCCTATTTCGGACCCGTTGACGGGCACGATATTAAATCCCTTGTGCAATTATTCGAGGCCTTTTCGAGTATGAACCACCCGGCGGTTTTGCACGTCTATACGAAAAAAGGACACGGCTTCAGCCCCGCAGGCACCGAACCAAGCAGGTTTCATTCAACAGGACCCTTCAACGAAATAAACGGCGACACCGTCGAGGTTGATTCTGCAGCGTCACGACCGAGCTTTACCAGTGTTTTCGGTGACATCCTCATCAACCTCGCTTCCAAAGACGATAAAATCGTCGCAATTACCTCCGCAATGTGCGACGGCACGGGACTGGCTGGATTCAGGGAAAAATTCCCCGACAGGTTCTACGACGTCGGCATCGCCGAAAGCGTGGCCGTTGACATCGCAGCCGGGCTTGCCAAAACCGGCGCAAAGCCCGTCGTCTGCATTTATTCCACCTTTCTGCAGCGGAGTTTTGACCAGATATTCCAGGAAGTCGCGCTGCAGAACCTCCCTGTAGTTTTTTGTATCGACAGGGCCGGCGCCGTCGGCTCCGACGGGCCTACTCACCACGGCCTGATGGACATCGGCTTTCTGCGAATCCTGCCGAATATGGTTCTTATATCGCCGGCCGACGACGTCGAGCTGAAGCTGGCCCTTCAATTTGCCTTATCCGTCAATAAACCCGTCTGCCTGAGGTATCCGAGAGACATTGTCCCTTCCGATGATTTTGACAGGACCGCCTGCGCCGAACCCTTTGAGCTTGGAAAAAGCGTTGTCGTCAGGCAGAGTCCGCAATCCTCTGTTGCGATTGTCGCTTACGGAAGCGTCCTTACATTCGCCCTCGAAGCGGCCGAGCTGCTCAAGCAGGACGATATTGCGGTCGATGTAATAAATGCGAGGTTCGCCGCTCCTATTGACGATAAAATTATTTCCCTGCCTGCGCAGGGTAAAGGTATAATAACCGTAGAAGACCACGGCCTTGCCTGCGGATTTGGTTCGGCTGTCCTCGAACTGGCGGCACAAAAAATCGCAAACGGCAAATATGATAAACGCCGCCCGCTAAACGCCATTCGCACGCTCGGTATGCCGCGGAGCTTCCTGAAGCACGATTCCCGCAGCGCCCAGCTTGGCCAGGCAGGTATAAATGCAGAAAATATAGCGCAGGCGGCAAGAGAAATGCTCTCGCAGCTTAACAGGAGAAAGTGATTAAAATGCCAAAAAGCAATTTACCGAAATTGGTGATATTCGGCGACCCGAAAAAAGAATACGTCGCCGAGGCAATCAGGGACTTTACCGGCTTTGTAAAAGGCAAGGCCGTCATCATCGCAGATTGCCTGCTCGATAATACCGCACCGCCCGAAGTTCCGCAAAGATGTGATTTTGCGGTCGTCTTCGGCGGCGACGGCAGCATTATTTCCGCCGGCAGAACTTTAAGGGGCAATTCTGTGCCTGTAATAGGCGTTAATCTCGGCAAGCTCGGCTACCTCGCCGAATTCAGTCTCGCCGAGCTTAAGAACCGCTTTGACTACATAATCGCAGGAAAGGCAACCATCGAGAAAAGAATGATGCTCTCCTGCAAACTTTTCAGCAGCCCGAAGAAAAAAGAACCGGAGTTTTCCTCTGCGGCCATTAACGATATCTTTATTACCGCCGGCCCTCCTTTTAGGATGGTTGAGCTTAAAATAGCCGTCGATGGGCAGCCCCTCGCAGGGTGTGTCAGTGATGGTCTTATAATCTCAACGCCGACAGGTTCGACCGCTTATAATCTTGCCGCCGGCGGACCGATTCTTTCGCCGACAATGGAAGCTATGGTTATCACACCTATTTGTCCTCATTCCCTCAGCTTCAGACCTATCGTTATCAATGCCGCCAGCACCGTCGAGGTCTGGGGCATCCGCGTTAATGAAGGAACAACCGTTTCAATCGACGGGCAGATACCCTCTACGCTGGCCGTTGGCAATGTTGTCAGGGTCGAAAAACATAAACACCACTTTCTGCTGGTCAATAACCCGATGAGAACGCAGTGGGACACATTAGCCAGTAAACTAAGCTGGGCGGAAAAGCCGAAGTATATGAAGGAAACGGTGCAGTAAATTATAAAAAACGACACCAGCGGCTTAAAAACGACTGCTCGAACATCTTTCCGGATATGCGGTATTAATAATATGAAGACTTACCTGTATATTATTGTTGTTGCAGCGATAGTTCTTGGTGTCCTGTCCGGTATCGGCTGGGCGGCAAGTCCTGCAACGGTTCCGCAAAGCAGCATCCGTTCGGGCCTGATTCGCAGTCCGAACCCTGTTGATACAAGCTCCAATCTGGTAATTACCGGCAATGTCGGCGGCGGCAGGCACTTCCGCGGCGTAGTGCCTTATTATGCCCCCTCCACTTTTAGCGGGGCTCTTGGCTCATCCACACTCGATTCTTTCCTGAGAGATTCAGCCGGCTCGGAGGACATCGGCCAATTCTCCGGCAGAACAATACCTTATTATTCACAAACGGGAACGGTCACGACTACAACGCCGGGCCGTCTCGGTATAGTTAGACCGCCCGCTGCATCGCCCGGCATAGACGCCTTGTCACCTGAAGCCGGAAGGGTTTTACCGCCTTTGCCGGGCACCCAGGTTATGCCGGGCCGCGAGTCCTCAATATCTTTAAGATACGTCGGGCCGCTCTCTACGAAGCTCCTTGAGCCGAGGCAGGTCACTTCGCCGGATGCCGACCTGTATATGCAGCAGCAGACCCTGACCGCTCAGCAGTGGTTCTGGGCAAGGCGATTCAGACAGCAGCTCGAACAGGAACAGGAAAAAGCGATTGAACCTGTAGGAAAACTGCCTCCACAGCAGGCAGAAAAGCTGGATAAGGGCGTTCTCCGGCAGGTTGAGCCGCAGGCGCCGGCGAAACAGCCGCATCAGGAAAAGCTGCCTGACATTTACGAGCAGATGAAACAGCGCATTTATGAATTACAGAAAAGTTCGCAGGAGCCACCAGCCGCAGAGCAGCTAAAAAAATCTGATGAGAAGCAACGGAAACCGCCCGCTGACCAAACCACAGAAGATTCTCAAAAGAAAACCTCTGCGGTTGATGAGCTTTTAAGCGGCGATGTATCCACCCGGGCCAGAACTATTTTGGGCCAGTATAAGAGTCTCGCCGCCTTCTCGAATGACAAATTCAACCAGAATATGCGGGACGGCGAACTTTATCTTAAGCAGGGAAAATACTACAGGGCCGCCGATGCCTATACCCTTGCGCTGATTTATAAGCCCGCAGACCCGCTTGCTTATGCCGGTAAAAGTCTTGCCCTGTTCGCCGCAGGCGAGTATATGAGCAGCGCCCTGTTTCTCTCAAGGGCGATGGAGCTTTTCCCCGAATACGCATCCCTTGACATCGACATCGTGGCTCTCACAGGCGACAGGGACATCCTCGAAACCCGCGCAGCCGACGTCGGAGAATGGCTCAAAAAAGGCGACGTGGTCGAATTGCAATTCCTGCTTGCTTATGTTTATTACCGCCTCGGCCGGCTCGAAGAGGCCCGAACGGCCATAAATGCAGCTTATGAAAAAATGCCGGATGCACCTGCCGTAATTGCGCTTCAAAAAGCCATAGAGAGCGGCTTATAACTTATGACAGATAGCAGACAGAAAAAAAAGGAGAAACTGTGATATATCTGCTGTCTGCTTTTTTATACCCTGTCAATGATAAGAACTAACAAACCTTCGAATAGTTCCCCTTTTGCAACCGAGCGCAAAATGAGGGTTTTGGATATCCGGGAGAGTCTCTCACCGGGTGGACCTATCGCCGGGTCTCTGGCGGCTTTCGAGAGCCGTCCTCAACAGCTCCAGATGGCCTGTGCAATTAAAGAGGCATTTGCCGACCGCCGCCATTTGATAGCAGAGGCCGGCACCGGTATCGGAAAAAGCTTCGCTTACCTTATCCCCGCCATAGAGCTTTTTTCACAAAGGGCAGCCGGCATAGAAGGCGGCAAGGTCTCCAACGGCAAAGACAAGGTGTTGCTAAGCACCTTCACGATCACACTGCAGGAACAGTTAATCAGCAAAGACATCCCTTTTCTGGCACGTTGTCTGCCGACGAAGTTCTCCGCCGTCCTGGCCAAGGGGAGGGGAAATTACCTGTGCAGGCGCCGGCTCGAATTTGCACTGCACAGACAGACGGTGTTGTTCAGCGAAGGCGAGCCGGAGCTGCAGAAGATTAAAAGCTGGGCCGCCCGGACAAAAGACGGCTCACTCAGCAGTCTTCCCTTTGTCCCCAGGAGCAATATCTGGGAAGCCGTCAGGAGTGAGCACGGGAGCTGCCGTGCCGGAAAATGTTCGCACTTTGCCGAATGCTTTTACTGGCGTGCCAGAAAGCAGCTTAATAGCGCCGATATCATCGTCGCCAATCATGCCCTGCTGTTCAGCGACCTTGTTCTCAAGGCGGAAGGGGCATCGGTGCTTCCGGAATATCGCTATGTTATTGTCGATGAGGCGCACAATATCGAGCACGTGGCCGAAGAACATTTCGGCATAAATATAAGCAATTATGCGCTCAAATTCCTGCTCGATGGTCTTTACAATCCAAGAACTCACAAAGGACTTTTGGCTTATATGGGTGCGGATGAAGCCATCAGCATTGTCAGCCGGGCAGGCATTGCGGCAAACGCCTTTTTTAAGCAGGTTAAAGAGTGGTATGAACGGGCCAAAGATGAAACCAACGGCAGATGTCACAGGAATTTTGTCGAAGATAATGTCACCGGCCACCTGAAGGATTTGCGTGTCGAGCTCGCAAAGCTCGCAAAAAAAACGCAGGACATCGATGAAAGATTCGAGCTTGTCCGCCTCGGCGACCGCTGTGCAGCACTTGCGGAGGATTTGAGCGAGTTCCTTCTGCAGCAGAAGTCCGATTATGTTTACTGGGTTGAGCCAGCAGCCGGCCCCAGGGCCGCCATCCGCCTGCGAAGCGCACCTCTCGACGTCGGGCCTGATGTCAAAAAGTGCCTGTTCGATAATTATGAGTCGGTCATACTTACCAGCGCCACATTGAGCAGCGGCTCCGCCGACGACAAAGAAGGTTTTGATTTTTTTGCAGGCCGAATCGGCCTCGATGATTTCAGGGCCGTCAAGCTCGGCTCACCCTTCAGTTATCAAAAGCAGGTGACAATCTATATCGAAAAAGACCTGCCCGACCCCAACGAAGCATCTTTCAGTGACTCTGCATCGCAGGCCATTAAAAAGTATGTTCTGCAGACTGGCGGGAGGGCATTTGTTCTTTTCACAAGCTATGAGATGCTCGACAATCTTGCTCAATCGCTCGTCGGGTGGTTTACCGACAACGGTATTGAGCTGCTCCAGCAGGGCGCCGGCATTGACAGAACTATTCTTTTGGAGCGATTTAAGACCGGGAACAATTGTGTCCTGTTCGGCACCGACAGCTTTTGGCAGGGCGTCGATGTGCCGGGCGAAGCCCTTAGCAATGTCATTATTGTGCGTCTGCCTTTTGCCGTTCCTGACCAGCCCCTGATTGCAGGCCGCCTCGAACAGATAAGACAAAAAGGCGGTAATCCTTTTTATGATTACCAGCTGCCCTCGGCAATCCTGAAGTTCAAACAGGGCTTCGGCCGGTTGATTCGCACCAAAACCGACACCGGCATCGTCGTCATCCTCGACAGCAGAATACTCAGCAAATCTTACGGCCAAAAATTCCTCGAGGCCATACCGAAGTGCAAAACTGAAATCGTTTCTTCAGGTGACATATAGTTTTTTGAGGTAACATAATGCAAATAAAGCTGAAATTTCTCGGCGCCGCTCAAAATGTCACCGGCTCACGACATCTCCTGCAGGTCAACGGCAGTAATATTTTTGTCGATTGCGGGCTTTATCAGGAACGCCAGTTAAAAGCAAGAAACTGGGACCCCTTTCCTGTCCCGCCTGATAGTATAAATGCCGTCCTTTTGACCCACGCTCATCTTGACCACTGCGGCTTTCTGCCAAGACTGGTTCACGATGGTTTCACCGGCAGTATTTACAGTAATGCGGCTACCGTCGAGCTTGCCAAAATCATATTGCTTGATTCAGCCAAGATTATGCAGGAAGACGCCGAGCATAAGCGCAAAAGGCACGAAAAGGAAGGCCGAAAGGCCCCCTATCCTGAAGTCCCTCTTTATACAACCGAGGATGTCGAATCCTGCTTCCCGCTTTTTTCGCCTGTCCCCTACAGGGAATCTGTGAACCTTGGCGGCGGCGTCGAGGCAACCTTTTATGATGCAGGTCATGTCCTCGGCTCTTCCATAATAAGAGCCAAAGTGCGCTGGAATGGCCAGGAAAGGATTATCCTGTTCTCCGGCGACGTCGGCAGACCCGACAGGCCCATCGTTTGCGACCCGACCGTCTTTGACAAAGCCGACTATGTCCTTGTTGAAGCTACTTATGGCGACAGACTTCATAAGGGCACTAAAGATGTAAAAAAAGAGGTTGCAGACGTTATAAACTCCACAAAAAAAAACGGCGGCAATATCATCGTCCCGAGCTTCGCTCTCGAACGCTCTCAGGAGGTTTTATATTACATAAACGAATTGCTCATCGAAAAGAAAATCCCGAATCTCAAAATCTTTCTCGACAGCCCGATGGCTTCCAGAATTACCGAAGTCTTTCAGCATCATCCTGAGCTGTTTGACGAAAAGATGACCGAAGTCGTAAAACGGCATAAATCGCTTTTTGACCTGCCGAACCTCGAAATGGCCGGCACCGTCGATGAGTCAAAGGCAATTAACGATGTTAAAGGGACGGCTATGGTCATCGCCGGCTCAGGTATGTGCACCGGCGGCAGAATTAAGCACCACCTCGTCAACAACATCGCAAGACCGCAAAGCACGATAATGTTTGTCGGCTATCAGGCCGTCGGAACGCTCGGCAGGCAAATCGTCGATGGCGCCAAAGAGGTCCGGATTCTCGGCCATACGTATCCGGTTAAAGCGAAAGTCGTGCGGATAAACGGCTTCTCCGCTCACGCCGACAGGGATGAGCTGCTCAATTGGCTCAAAGAGCTGGAATCGCCGCCGAGGAAGGTTTTTGTTGTCCACGGCGAGCCGCAGAGCGCCCGCAGTTTTGTTAATTACATAAGAAAGCACACGGGCTGGGACGTTTCCGCTCCCGCCTATACAGACGAATTTACCCTCCAGTAATCTTCAGGTTTTTATTTCCCCCCTGTCTGTCCTGCCTGCCCTGCAAATTGGCTTCGTCCGCCTTCGCCAAAGGCTTCGGCGAGACAAAATTGGCTTTGTTTGGGTTCGTTTTGACCAAGTGTCCATTGTTTATTTTTCGTTGTAATTAGTTGTTAATACTTGCGTTACAGCCCACTTGACTTTTTGGAAATTGGGTTCGTTTCGCATAATTTGTTATTTTTTATTGACCGATTTTTAGCCACAGATTGCCCAGATTCACACGGATTAAAACAATTACTTACAGCCACAGAGAAGACAACCACGAATGCACACGAATAAACACAGATTTTTTTAGACACGGATTTACACAGATGGACACTGTTCTTTGGTCGGCATGCGTTCTGCGGCAAGGCCTTTTCTCGAAGCGAGCTTCTGTGAAAGGCCGTTGCCTTGCCCGCCGAATTCCTTCGGACTTCGTTATTAAGCCAACCAAATAAACTTTTGCTTTTTTTCATAGCGTTTCGAGAAAAGTCGCCCCCCATTAGTAAGGCGGGACTTGCGCGATTGATGTGAAAAAAACGTTAGCCACAGAGAACACAGAGAATAGATAAGTTGTTGTTGGGTAAAGAGTAAAGAAAGAGTAAAAAAAATTTGAAAAGATGGATTTTTGCTTCTAACTATATGCGCATTTGATTGATTTTTTAATCACGGATTACGCGGGAAAATATAGCCACAAAGAGGCACAAAAAGTCACAAAAAAGGGCTGCAAGCTTTACGCCCACAGCCCTTTTGATTCTTAAAAACCACCGTCTCGTTATTCGAAGCTATGGTTGGCTATGCGGAACCGTAACAGTTGCGCTTCGAATGACAACATTCCCAGAATCATCGACTGCCTTATAGCTTAAAGTGTAGACCCTGCCGGTGCCTGTTCCGCTGCGTTCTGCCCTAAGGTAAATATTGCCATTAATTATCTGAATGTCATCGATTGTATGCCCATCGCCTGATGTATAGTCAAAAGTAGGGTCAAACGTATTTGTCTCTTCACCTTCGTTCATCACAATGCTTATCAGCGTAACTATCGGCAAATCATCACAGTTGTCGCTCGCAACTTTGCTCGAGCTAATCTGAACCATTTTATGATTGGGCGGCCAAAGCACATTAGGGGTAACCGATACGGTAAGTTCAGGCGGTGTATTATCCCGGACCGTTATCACAACATAATCCGGCTCAGAATCTTCTATTCCATCATTGACAACCAGCTCAATGGTATGTTGCCCGGGCGACAATTCAACCGTAGGACTGACACCCGTAGCAATTACCTGACCATCCAACGACCATTTATAGTTTAGTTCACCGCCGTCAGGGTCGTTTGAGTCTGAACCATTCAAGCTAACTTGGGCAAGGCAGTCCGTTCCCACAAATACGGTCTGGTCAACTCCGGCATCTGCGATTGGGTCGATATTAAATTCCTCCGGCGTAAGCTCATTATCCGAAGTAACGGTTTTCTCAAAATCACCATCGCCATCCTGGTCGACCAAAATTGTAACCCCATCTCCGCCCTGCACCAGTAAATCCCAGTCAACTACATACTGATGAATGGCGCCGGACAAAGTAGGAATTCCATTCGCTTCAAAGACTGTGTCGTTACCATCCTTGGTAGAAATTATCTCTAAACGATAAGTTTCTCGTTCTTTGCCGACCACCTCGCACAAATAATCCCCATCACAAGGATCAACTATTACAATCTGCTCTGGGAAAACCTCATTTCCATCGGAAGTAGTAATATCATAGTGACTGAAATAGAAAGAATGAGGAATATTCCTTTCAGCTTCATTTGTATCAGTAACTCCAACATGCTGCCCAAAAGAATCATATACATGCAGATTTGCTGAGCAGCATATTGAATAAGTAAAGTCGGTCTTTTTTGTAATCAGATTTACATCCCTCGGAACAGGTATGCCGGATTTCACATCAACAATCCTATAAGCCCGTGTATCATCGCCATCACCCTTTTTCGCACAGCTGGAAGTCTGAACGTGATTTACACCATTCACATCGAAAAGCCTGTTCTGGTGGGTATGGCCACTAAGAACAAGTTTTACATTATTGTTTTCACAGTAATCTATAAATTGGTCTCTGCTTTCCTCTGACAACATATAACCAGGGTTATTTGGGGCATATGCTGGATGGTGCATAAAGATGATTTTAGATTTGTTACCATCTAATTGTGTCCTCAAGTCCTCCAATTGATCAGGTGATAAGCCGTCACTTGATATACCAGCTCCCGAATCCAACCCTACAAAAAGGAGATCGTTATGACCATTAGGTGTGAAGTAATAGTCGTTCACAGAAGAAAAAATGGTGGTTCCGGAAGGTCGTTTGGGATTAATAAAATCGTTGTATAAGCTAAGCCCTCGATTTATAAAATCAATACCAGGCCCTGAATATCTATCGTGATTGCCGGGGACTATATAGAGTTTGTCCTCCAACCCTTTAAACGCTTCGAAAAAGCGATCGTAATGCTTATTGTAAACACATTTGCCTATCAACGGTGACATTGTGCATGCATAGTCTACTATATCTCCCGTAACCAGAATAAATTCTGGGTTTAGCTTCTTAATCTCCTCAACAGCAGTAGCAATATATACAACAGCCTTGTCTGTGCATTTGTTGGGATTGTACTTATATCCAATATGCGTATCCGAAATCTGCACAAACGACCAAGCTGGCTCAGTTTCTTCGCACGTTGCGGAAAAATCATAGAGTTTAAACCATGCATCCCCCGCCGGGTAACCGGCACTTGTGCCATCGTGAACCATAAAACGGATATACCACGGCCTACTCGGATCGAGGGTCGCCTCGTGGAGAATTGAGCCGGAGGCATCGGGGCTATCGTAAAGGCGCGCGGTTCCCAACGAGTTGATTTCAAGAGACCAACTCACTTTACCAATACTTGGCATATTGTCGAAGTAAAAACCAGAAAAGGGTGGCGTGGTGCTAAGTGTCCAAAGGAAGTCAGTTGTTCCTGCCAGAGCTGGATCCGTGGTGCCATATGGCCACATGGATCCTGACATCCAATAATAGTTTCCTGGATTCGCAATGTATCCGTCAGTCACCTGGATGAAGTAACCATTGTTGTGATAATCAAGGAACCCCGGCTCCCAAGTAAAGTTTATCACATGGTTCTTGCCATCATTGAAGTTGTCGAGAGTCCGAATCCAAGCTTCCGCGCCATAGGTATTGCCTGACATGGGGCCCCATACATGTGCCTGAAAATAACCATCCGGAGAGGCCACAATTTCCTGAGGCGAGTACTCCCATGAACCGGTTCCAATCGGCTGATCCGCGTGCCAGCCACGCGCACCTCCTCCAACAGCCCATTTGCTTGTGTCAATCACCCCATTGTTAAAATTGTCAGAAAAAGTACACGCCGGTTCGGGGACATATATCTGTTCTATCTCGCTGCTACTTAACGCCCGATTGTAAATGCGAACATCGTCGATAGCCCCATGAAAGAATCTATTCGTAGAAGAAGGATAAGAAGCGTCACGACCGATATTCAGATTATTAGAAGACGGAACCATATTGCCGGAATAATTTGCAGACGTGACAACAAGAGGCGGTAGCTCACTAGTACCGACGTATATTTTCACAGCGGTACCGTCATAAACACCGGCAGCGAAATACCACGTGCCCGGCGTTAGGACGGGTACACCCAAATCAGTACCTGTAGGCACACCCGCAGGGGCACCGCCAGCATCTACAGCAAAACCTACACAAGGATTATTTTGAGAAACTTGGACAATCGCCATGAAGTAACCCGTTGGGTCGGGACTACCACACTTATCTACGATATGCGGCCAAGAGTAGGTTCCTAAAGCAAAAGAGTTTGCTTTAAACCATGCTGTAATTGTGATGGCCGTCGTCGGATTTAAATCCGTGGCATCAGCTACATCTATATAATCATTTGTCCCATCAAAAGCGTATGCACTGTTTGCGTTACCAAAACGGTCAGATGTGAGAACAGCGCCGTTAATCGTACCATTGTGACCTTTTCCGCTCTCGTCGTTTGCATTTCCATTAAAGGGATAATATGCAACCAAACCATCGTTCAGGCCAGCCATTGAATTCTGTTGGAACATAGGGAACAAACTTATCGCCAGGCCCATCGCACAAATCATCAGTACGTTTTTCATTTTTCTACCCCTTCCAAAAATTGTTTTAGTTTTCTTCCCAATAATATTTTTGCCTCAATACTCAAAACTATTCTGCTTCTCTAATCACACTCCTTCCTGATACGCGGCGCATCCATTCTTCGTAGGGCCTACTCCGCCGAAGCGGCTGCGAAGGCTGGAACTACGAAGGATAAAATAAAAAAGGCGCCGCCATCTGGCGCTCAACTGAGGCCCGGCAAGGCCCTTGGAGAACACCGCAAGCGGCGCCCCAATTGCCAAATGGCAAAGGGGCACCAACTTTGCAGTTCTCCAATTGAAAGTTTGCCGGTTTCAGTTGAACTATTATAAGTTTAGTGCAAAAATTATTTACTTGTCAAACTCCAACGGCTGGTATAACCCGACTTTCAACGTCTTATAATAACACTAAACAAGGGACAAGGCAAAGAGAAAAAGATATATTTTGCCATATTTTGGGGGGTATCAGGGGCGGGTTTAGCCTTTTAGGATGTAGTTAGCCATTTTGGGAGGACGGCCTAACAGCTTTTTGTCAACTGTGGAAACTACGGGATTTTTAAACTTTTACCCCCCATTTTTACCCCAAAAATGACGATTGAAAAAAGAACGTCCAACTTGTCCGCCATCTTGTCCGGCGTAGTCCCGCACCTATTGAAGGTAGAAAGTGTTATGGGAGAAATTAAATGTTATGATTGTTTTTAGACAACAATAGGTGCGGGACGAAGGCAGATTCAAAAGGGGCGGCCTATGCTGCTGCATTTGACGATTAACGGCCGGCGTGAGAGCAGTTATTCAATGCCAGTTACCGGCAAGAACGGCGTAATCGGAGAAATCTATAAAATTGTCTGGCGGTTCAGCGATATCGCAATCCGGGTTCCAGTTGCCGTTGCCGGGGCCGCTCAGCCAGGCCAGCGCAAGGGTATTCAGGTCGTATATATCCACGATGCCGTTATCGTCAAAATCCCCCGGTATATCCTTACAGATTGTCAGGCGCAGGTTCGGCACCCTTGTACTTCCATATACAGTAGGCGAGCTTGTCCCCGACCAGTTCAACGGGTCGCCGTAAACGCTGTTTGTGCGTGCGTAAGCTGTCCGGGTGCCGCCCGGACTGGAGTACCTGCACGCCCCTGCAGTAGCGAAGGTGCTATTGTTGTGGCTGAAATCCACCAGCAGATTATTCGAGCCGTTATATTCGAACGGAGTAGAGAAAGTAAATGTCCGCCATCCTGTGGCTGCAATAGTCTCATTTGCCTGATAAACAGTTGTCCAGCCGGTCGCATCGAGAGATGCGGTAGTGTAAGAGCTTAAAGTAGTATGTTTCATTCGAATAGTCCAGTTGTTCATTATCTGGCCCGGCACCGTAAAGACATCCAGCGCCAGTGCGGTAATATTGCCGCTTCTTCCAATCCCGCCTGCCAGGTAAATTACCTGTGTCCGGCTATCGTGGTAAGAGGTGTTCATTGGGTAGTCCCACCCTAATGTGCCTGTCCCGATAGTAATGTCATTACAATCGCCAGGGGGTACTGCAAAATTGATGCCCCATTTATTACCCGATGTGCCCTGGTCATGTGTGGATGTGCCGGTTGTGACGACCTGGTTTGTGAAGGTGTAGCCGGCCTTAGTCGCACTTACGGTATATGTCGATGAAGAGGGGACTTTCGGCAGGGCATAGATACCATAGCCGTCGGTGGTGTCGTTGTATGTGCCGCCGCCGGTTCTAACGCCTGTTACTGCCGCACCGCTAATGGGGTTATTAAGTCTATCAGTGACCCGGCCACTGACAATTTCGCCGGAACCGGAAGTATAGACATTATAAATACATTCCACAACCGTATTGAAGGAGGGACTCGAATCAACAGTGGGCAGGTTATACCAGGCGTCATCAGTACCATCCCAGCCCATATTAAGGTGGTGATAGAGTGTTGAGGCACTATAACCGTAACCGTCGGTCAGTATGGCGTGTCCTCCTGCTGCGCCACTGATTCCAAGCAAAGCAGGGTAGCCGGCGTCAAGGTTTGGGTTGACCATACCGTTAAGGCCCGGCCCGCTAAGCTCGTTGTTATTATTCCACCCGTCGATGGCATTGCTGTAGCCAAAGGTATCGAGCAGTACATCCCTCAACGGCTCAATTCCGGCGGCCGAGCCGTCCGACCAATATTCCATATTAACTGAAACGCCCGCATCGTGACAGAGGTTCCCAATGGCCTGTCGCTGCGTTGCAGTAAGAGTGCCGCAGATAGATTCCGGGTCAAGAACCATCTGGCTCTAGTTGTATGGCCCGCCTGAGCCGTTGCCGCCGCGCAGGTTCCTTGATTGCTCGACGCCATCCACCCAAATCGTAAATGAAGCTGTTCCAACACCAGCGGTGGGATACTGGTAGTATCGCATCAACTGGGCTGCTGCGGTGGCGACACAGCCGGAGGGATAATTATTCGGTGTATAGTAATTGTAGCAATACCAGCTACTATTACAAACCCAGAACTGCCCCCATTTGCTTTGAATAAACGGGGCAACGCGAACATCAGATACGCTCGGTAATGCCGCTGGTTTTATTTTTTCGTCAAAAGCGGCGTGAAATTTATTCCATTTGTTCTGAGCTATGAGGGATGCCTTTTGAAGAGCATACTGGCGGTGTGTCAATTGTTTCTGTGCCTGAAGCTCTCGAACTGCCAAGACCCGGTCGGGCAGGTCGCTGCTGACCATCGCACCAAGTGGATTGTCCGGTGAAGGGTCAAAGGCCCCATCATCAGCAAATGCAACTATTGGCTCAACCAAATCATCAGCCGGTGCAATCACAAATCCCGCCGGCTGTAAATAAAAACAATAGTAAGTCGGCTGTTTATTGTCATCAGTGTAAACATCCACCCTGCTGATTTTATTGCCCAACGGCGTCCTCAACGGATTGGGGTCGAGCTTTAACCAGCCATTTATCATTTTTTCGGCCTGCTGTTTGCCCACAGGTTTTGCATATAAGTATCCGGAGGACAAAACCAGCAGGGATGCAAAAGCAAAAGATATTAGGGCAGGCGAATTAACAAAGGGATTGCTCTTTCCTCTTTGGCTATTCCGTTCCACTTATTCCTCCTTTTATTCTACCATCCCTGAAACCGTAATTTTAAGCAGGGCGACAAGTTAAATTCAATTGTCAATCATACCTGTTATAGAGCAGTTTGTCAAATCAATATGATACTATTTCGGGGCTAATTTTTTATTATAAGGTGCTGGTTTTTTTCCTTTGTGACCAGATATATGTATAATCTTGCTGTCCCGTCAGGTTGATATATTTTGTGGATGGGTTCCATATTACCAAACTCACCCGGTCGGACAACAAAAAGGATTCGGCCGGGAGTTTTTTCATAGATATCTTCAGCTATTTGTGTCCAGGAGGCGTCATACATAAAATAAAATTTACCATACCGAGTGCAGAGGTCCCATTGGGTTGAGGCCTCCGGGTGGGAATCTGCATAAAAGGTATGTTTGTCGCTGAACCAGTCTGAAGGTTCATAAGCCAGAGCCACAAGTGTGATTATGTAAGGCATATTGAAGCCGCTGCTTGTGAAAAAGACGGCGTCGAGCTCGTTTAAGCGAGGTTTCAGCCAATCGCACGCCTGTATCAGGTCAACCTGAAATGCATCGTAGATGTCTGTACGCCGGTTAAATTCACCGTAGAAACAATGAAGATACCGGACGTTGATAACCAAAAAGCCGGCGACGAAGATGACGCCGGCACAGATTGCGAGCCGGATGTTTTTCCTCCACAGCCATTGTGCGGCAGAGACCGCCCCTACGGCAGCTAATAAAACCAGACTGCATGTCCCCGGCATACCGCGCAAGGCGTGAGCAGTTGGGGATGCGTCAATAAGCAGGTCTCCCGCCGGATAGGTGATTACAAAAGCAAATAAAATCCTTGCAGCCGGTGAATATTTGAGCTTCGGCAAAATAGCTATCAGTCCCAGAGGCATCAGAATAAGCATATACCAGTGAAACTGGCCCGCATCAGGCGGCGCCTGACTGGTGCGTTCATCACCCCTGATAAAAAGAAAATCGAGGCCGAAATGCGGCGGATAGCGGCGAAGCACTTTTTTGATTATGGTTGCAGGCGGGTCGCCTTTGTCCCATGTCCACGTCCATTCTCCGTGTGCTCTTTTTGAGATTCCTTCCGGGTCGGTTATGTGCTTGAACGCCAATGGTCCAAAAAATGCTGCGAAACCGATTAGAAAAAGTGCGATGGACAAAAGCGCCCTGCGATTTTTCAGAGATTTAACCCAGGCGGGAAAAGTCGCTACAACGGCTGCCAGCATAAAGACAGGTATATAAAGGCGTATGGAGTGATAACCATAACAGGCGATTCCGGCAGCGATACCAGCCAGTGCAGCTATTGCAGGTCTCGGCGTGGCGTCTTTTCGAATACCCAGAGGCAGGTTTGCGAACAATGCGAGCGCAAAAGGCAGCATAATAACAAAAGGGAAAATGCCCGCTTCATGTCCCCAGCGGGACTGCTGCAGGTGCCAGGGGTTAACCGTTAAAAGCAGGGCGGCAACAAGACCGACGTGACGGTTAAAAAGGGCTGTCGCCACAAAATACATCAGCAGCACGGTCAATACGCCGCCGATGGCATTAGGCAGGCGTGTTGTAATAACGTTCAGACCGCCTATCGCCTGGAAAGGCAAAATTGCATAATAATAAAGAGTGGTTTGATTGCAGCCAAGACCCCGGCTATAGAAGATTGGCCAGGATACGCCGACCTGGTCTTTGCCGGTTTTGAGTAAGCAATATGCATTCCAGGCATTTGCTGCGGCGTCCTGATTTAATCCCGGGGGTGATTGTCTCAAGTTAAACAGCCGCAAAAAAGCAGCCAAAGAGAGAATACACAGCAGCAAAATCGCCGACTTAGGCCAGAACGGAATCTTCTCGCTGCCAACCTGTTCGGACTGAACAAAAGAAAACATAACAAAAATATACTTTCAAGGCATAGTAATGTCAATGAGGGAATCAGTGACACGGTTGTTTCTCTCCATCGCTTGTGCTGAAGAGTAGATAGTGGTAAAATAGCGAGCTGTATGTTCGAAGAACCAGCAAAAGTGTCCGCCCATCAGATTAAATTACTGACCGGCCTGCTGATAATTGTCAGTATTCTGATTTTCGCAGCGCATTGGCCGGCGATATCTGCTAAGGCGCTGTCTTTCGATGACTACGAGTACCTCACTAATAACTCATTGGTGCAGCACCCCGGCTGGGCATCGGCAGGAAGATTTCTCACAGAGATATTAGAACCATCGACCGTGCGCGGATATTATCAGCCTTTGACAATGATATCGCTAATGGTCGATTATGCAATGGGCGGCCGGGAAAATCACCTCAAGCCGTTTCATATCACCAGTCTTGTTCTCCATACGCTGAATAGCTGTCTTATAATCGTGCTGCTTTATATGTTATTCGGTAATGTCTGGGCGGCGGCCGGTGTGGGCCTGCTGTTCGCAGTTCATCCTATGACGGTAGAGCCGATTCCGTGGGTAGGCGAGCGCAAGACTTTACTGGCTGCGTTTTTTACGCTTTGGTGCCTGATTTGCTATGTTCGCTTTGCACGCAGCAAGGGCGGCTGGAAACTTTACACCGGCTGCATCGTGTTATACGTGCTGGCGCTGATGTCAAAACCGACGAGTATGCCTGTCCCTGCCTTGCTGTTATTGATGGACTACTGGCCGTTAAGACGGCTGAAGTGGCGGAGCGTCGTTGAGAAAATACCTTTCTTCAGTATAGGCGTAATCTTTGCGGCGATTACATATATCTCGCAAAGCCGTACCTGCGGCGTGCAGCTGCCGAGCGCTTATGGCCCACAGCGTATTCCATTGATTGTGTGCCATAATATCATTTTCTACTTATACAAGATAATCTGGCCGAGCAATCTGTCGTCGCATTATGCCTTTCCGAAACCGTTCGGATTGTCGGACCATACAGTATTAGCCGGCGTTATTGGCTCGGCTGTGTTAATACCGCTATTAGTGATTTCCCTCCGCTGGACGCGCGGTGCGTTTGCGGGCTGGCTGTTTTTCTTTGCGGCGATTCTGCCGACGATGCAGCTTATAGGATTTAGTAATGTTATTGCCTCGGACAAATTTGCTTATCTGCCTTCTGTCGGGATTTTGATGGCATTGGCTTGTTTTGCCGGATGGTTTTTGGATAAGACCATCGCAGGCAAAGCCGCCGTCGGGCGGGTGCTGATGATTGCGGTTATGCTGGCATTAGTCAGCGCCGAGGCGATTGCGACAAGGCATTATTTAGCACACTGGCGCGATACGGTGAGTCTTTATGAATATATGCTGACGCTGACGCCGGATGCGCCGTCACTTCATTTTAACCTCGCTTACGGACTCGAATCATCGGATGACGACAAGGCAGTTTTTCACTATCGCAGAACGCTCGAACTGGATGCAAATGATTTCAGCGCACACAATAACCTCGCCTGCCTGCTCGAAAAGCAGGGTAAAATTGAAGAAGCGATACAGCACTACGAACAGGCGCTGAAGCTCAATCCTTCTCATACTTACTCGCATAATAACCTCGGCGCATTGCTTAGGTCGCAGGGCAAAATGGATTTGGCGATGGGCCACTTTTACCAGGCGCTGAAGGCAAAACCCGACTTTGCACCGGCACATAAAAACATAGCCGATACGTTATTTATGCAGGGCAGATTCGACGAGGCGATGTTCCATTATCGCGAGGTAATTCGTATCGCACCTGATTATGCTGTGACATATAACAACCTCGGTTTGATAATGCAGATACAGGGCAGGTTCGATGAGGCCATTAGTTATCACCGCAAGTCCCTGCAGCTCGAACCTGAAGTTGCAATAACGCATAAGCTGCTTGGAAATGCGCTTGCGGCAAAGGGTGAAATTGAAGAAGCGCTCAGTAATTATCAGCAGGCGCTGCGGCTCGACCCGAATTACGTAGAGCCGATGGACCAAATGGCCCGCATTTTGTGCACGCATCCGGACCAAAAGCTGCGCGATGTTAAAAAGGCAATTGAGCTTGCAGAACGTGCGGCTGTGCTGACGGAATATAAGGATGCAAAGGTTCTTGACACATTAGCGGCGGCTTATGCCGCAGCAGGCCGGTTCGAACAGGCCATAGAAACCACACAAAAGGCGCTTGAGCTGGCTTCTGCCGGTCAGGATGTTCTGCTGACTGAGCATATTCGCAGCCAATTAGAAAGCTACAAACAGGCAAAGCGTTAATAATCCCCGTTAATTTTTCCCATTTGGGTTCGTCCGCCTTCGCCAAAGGCTTCGGCGAGACAAAATTGGCTTTGTTTGGGTTCGTTTTCACCAAGTGTCTATTGCTCATTTTTCGTTGTAATTCCTTGTTAATACTTGCGTTACAACCCTCTTGACTTTTTTTGAAATTGGCTTTGTTTCGCATAATTTAGTCTTCTTTGATTGAATTTTTCCTTTCAGCGCAGACAATCTCCATTGCCGCCGAAGGCGGACGAATGATAGAACATCGAACATCAAACACAGAATTCAGAACTCAGAAGACAGCAAGCATAAAAATCAAAACCATAAAAAATCCTCTCCGCCAGAGGCGGAAAAATACCTCCCCCCTTAATACGGCGGAACTTGCGCGTTTGATGCGAATTTTTGATTCCGCCTGCGGCGGATAAATCTCGTAAGTCGAGGTGAGAAAAGGAGTAAGGAATTTTTAAAAAAATGGATTTTTAGTCGTCCCCCCTTGCGCATTTGATTGAAATTTTAATCACAAATTGCGCGGAGGGCACGTATTTTTTAAAACAGAATAACCTGCTTTCGCAAGGGCTACGGCAAGGCAGGCAAGATTTATTTGTTGGAAGTTGAGCGAGTTGGGGGGTAGAATTAACAAAATATAGCATAATGATAAGAAACAACAGGAGGTTATAATTTGGTTTATGCGCTAAGGTAGGTTTTTCTTGAGCGATTAAGAGTGCTTCATCATAAATTCTGGAGAGTAAAGATTAAGTTGGTCGATTAATATAACATTGGGTTAATCAGACATAAGCAATGAAAAAAGTACTGACTGACGGAGAAATTGAGAGCCTTATTCATGAGCGTAAGCTATTACCGCAAGGATGGGAATCTCGCTTGGAGCCAAGACCAAAATCAGACACTCGATTCAGTCAGCGAGAGTGTGAAATCAAAGGCGAGAATGAAAACATATTTAGGGTCGTTCTGCGACAGAATAACATTAACCTCTTGGACTTTTCCATAATATTGATTTTCATGGACAAGGATGGCAATGAATTTAGACTATGCCGTTTCAATGGTAAACACCCTTCACAACATACTAACAGATTGGAGCGTAATAGAGGGCTGCCAAACGCCAGTTTTCGGAGCACGTTTCATATTCATAAAGCGACTCAGCGATATCAGGAAGAGAGTTTTGAAATTGATGGGTATGCAGAAGCTACATCTGAATATTCCTCCTTCGACGGGGCGCTCCGAATGTTTCTCCAAACAAATGGGTTTAATGAAGATCTTCCGTTATTCAATGGTCAAGGAGCACAAAAATGAACCCCACAAAACTCAGAGATGAGTTCAAACGGAAAATCTGCGAAGAAATTGATGTTGAACCTGAAGGACTGGACAGGTTTATCGTTTACACTCCATTTATGTTCGATGATGGTGACCACTTCACAATCATTTTGAAGAACGCCAACAAGCGATGGTTGTTCACCGACGAAGGACACACCTTTATGCATATGAGCTACGATGAAGTGGATGTGTCTCGAGGAACGAGGAAAAGCATCATCGATCAAACGCTTCTCAATTTTCACACAGTCAACGATGCTGGCGAGCTTCGTCTGGAAGTGCCAGGCGAGGCATTCGGTGATGCGCTTTTCTCCTTTATACAAGCACTGGTTAAAATAAACGACACGGCTTACTGGACGCGGGAACGTGTAAGTTCAACGTTCCTTGAAGATTTTAGACAACTGGTGGAAAGCCGTGTTCCGCCTGAACGGCGTGCATTCAACTATATCGAGCGAACCAAGGATCCGGAAAAAATTTATCCCGTTGACTGTAGAGTGAATGGTTCAAAACGCCCGTTGTTTATCTTCGGCGTTAACAACGATGCCAAATGCCGCGATGTGACAATCACGTTATTACAGTTTGAAAAGTGGGGCTTTGAGTTCCGCAGTATGGCGGTGTTCGAGGACCAAACACAAATTAACAGCAAAGTTCTCGCGCGATTCTCAGATGTTGCAGGAAAGCAGTTCTCATCGCTTGGGGCGAGAGAGAGAATAGAGAAGTACCTTGATGAGACACTAAAAGAATCCGTTTGAGAATAACAGCAATTCCTCGGAATAACCGGAAGATGTTTGCCTCTTCAATGTTTCTTCTTTTTAGAAGTTCGGTGCCTTTTTGCAGCGGTTATTCAACCACCTGTTTACCAGTTGCCAGCAAAAACAGCGTATATCGGGGTTAATTTTTATTATAAGCTGCCGGTTTTTTTTGTTGCAGCCACTGGGGCAACTGGTCGCGGGTGACGTGCAGCCATAAGCCCTTTTTCTGACTGCGGGCAAGGGCCTCCAACTGCTTGTATTTATTATAAAAACTATGTCGAAAACGCAAATCGGCATAAGCAAAACCCCCGGTCAGCAAAACCTCATTCAAAATAGCCCCGTCAGGCAGCCGGACATAAGCGAGCAGCCGGTTGTATTTTTTGTTGTCCCTTGTGCGATGTTCTTCGAGATAAATAATAACATCTTTGCCGAGCGCTGATTTAGCGGCAAATTCGGCGGCCTCCTTGCCGAAATACATTATGCCGGTTTTCGGATTTTTGGTCTCCGGCGTGTCGATTCCCCACAGCCGAATCCTTGTGTGAAGATTGTTGCCATCAGGGACATCTATATCGAGGGTGTCACCGTCAACAACCCTGACAACGGTGAAGGTTTTTTCGTGATACCTCTCGAAATCGCGGGCATTTACTTTTGTTTCAGCGGCAGGACGGTTCTGCCGGGCAGGCGTGAGCCGGCTGTGGTCGAGCCGGATAAAAACAATAAGGGCGAGCAGGCAAAAGGCAAATATAATGTTTCGCCCGCGTCTGCTCATCACATAGGTGGGTCTGTTTGCTTTAGACAATTGGGTATAATCAGGCCTTTTTCTTCGTGCGCTGCTGAGGTGTCTTGTCTAATCCGAAGGCAAGACAGACGGCCTCAAGGGCTTTCTCAGAATCTTCCTTATCGATGACACAACTGATGCGTATTTCGCTGGTGGTAATCGAATCGATGTTGACGTGAGCTTTGGCCAGGGCTCCGAACATATTCTCGGCGACGCCGTAATGTGTCCGCATACCAACGCCGACGGCAGATACCTCGGCAATATCGTCACGAACAAAAACACTTTCACAATTAAGCTCGTCTTTAATTTTGTCCATGGCTTCCTTTGCGGTAGGCAAATCCGACATTGCAATAATAAACGACACGTTTGCCTTTTCGGGACTGACCGCTGTCTGGATGATGTCAAAGACAACGACTTTGGCATTTGCCAGACTGGCGAATATCTTTGCTGCATTGCCCGGCTGGTTATCCACGCCGACGAGGTCGATTTTGGCCATATCTTTCTGGACGGTCGCACCTGAAACCACTATATCTTCCATTTGCGGCACCTCATGAGTAATTATTGTTCCAATATCTTCCTTAAAACTGCTTCTTACGTGAATTTTGACGTCGTATTTTTTACCGAACTCGACGGCGCGGGGGTGCATAACGACAGCCCCAAGACTTGCCATTTCGAGTATTTCATCATAACTAATCTGGTCGAGCTTTGCTGCCCGTTTGAACATACGCGGGTCGGTGGTGTGAATCCCATCAACATCGGTATAGATTTCACATTCTTCAGCGCCTACCGCCGCAGCCAGTGCAACCGCTGTCGTATCAGAGCCGCCTCTTCCGAGAGTGGTTATATTGCCGTCCTCATCTACGCCCTGAAAACCGGCGACAAGGACGATTCTGCCCTTATCTAATTGTTTGTGGATTCGCTCGGCATCGATGCTTTTTATCCGCGCCTTGGTGTGAACATTATCGGTAAGCATCCGGATTTGACCGCCTGTGAAGCTGATAGCATCGTGGCCGAGGGCATCAAGAGCCATAGCAAAAAGGGCGACGGTTTGCTGCTCGCCCGTGCTGAGGAGCTGGTCCATCTCACGCTTGGGCGGGTTCGGATTCAGCTCGAGGGCATCAGCGATAAGCTCGTCGGTCTGCTGGCCGCGGGCTGACGCCACCACTACGACCTGGAAACCTTTTTTGGCGGTTTTGATTACCCGCTGAGCGGCCCGGCGGATTTTTTCCGCATCAGCAACCGAAGTTCCGCCGAACTTTTGAACAATTATTGCCATTTAGTCACTCTCCATAATTTGTAATTCTATATGCTTTATCACTACTGTCCGGTTGAGCTAAATTGATTTTAACATAATACATTTATTCACAATATATTGCGAGCAAAAATGATTGTTTTCGATTTCAACTCGGTTATAAGCATCAGCCAGATTTGGGGCACA
>Ga0315289_10000101_pt1 | contig 132058 bp, 141 predicted proteins | sample YL17G11_40_MG_FD_203452 | JGI IMG/M metagenome (GOLD analysis project Ga0315289, IMG submission 203452) | Sediment microbial communities from Yellowstone Lake, YNP, Wyoming, USA - YL17G11_40 | ecosystem: Environmental > Aquatic > Freshwater > Lake > Sediment | place: USA: Wyoming | collected... | reverse complement strand
ATACCACAATGCATCAGGAAACTTTGTTGCAAATGCAACAGTGACTTCAATAACATCAAATGCAAACACAAACTTCTCTTCAATAACATTTGCCTCAGACGGCAATTATATCTGGAATGTCCTATGCAATGATTCAGCAGGACAGACTGATTGGTTTACCAACAATTATACCTTGAAAGTGGATAGTGCTAACCCTACTATTTCATTAGTTGCTCCTGGCAACAACACATGGGATAATGACGGCTCAGTCAACTTTAGCTACATTCCAACAGACACAAACATAGACACTTGTGTCCTATACCACAATGCATCTGGAACATGGACAACTAACATAACAAATTCATCATTAACATCAGGGACACAGCTAAGCAATATACTCTCATTATCAGATGGATCCTATATCTGGAATGTCAAGTGCAATGACAGTGCAGGAAACTCTGTGTTCAACGGCACAAACTACACAATCAAAGTAGACAATACAGACCCAGTTGTAAATTCTTTAAACAACTATGGCAACAACACTTGGACAACTTCTAAAACAGTCACCTTTGGATTCAACTTAACAGAAGCAAACATAGATACATGTGTCTTATACCACAATGCATCAGGAAACTTTGTTGCAAATGCAACAGTGACTTCAATAACATCAAATGCAAACACAAACTTCTCTTCAATAACATTTGCCTCAGATGGCAATTATATCTGGAATGTCCTATGCAATGACAGTGCAGGACAGACAGACTGGTTCACAAACAACTACACATTACATGTAGATAGCGCAAATCCAGCAATAACTTTGAATTTACCTGCTAATAGCACATGGCAGACTACAAATTCTATAACATTCAGCTACACACCAACAGATGCTAACATAGATTCATGCATTTTATATCATAATGTCTCAGGATGGTCAGCAAATACCACAAACAGCTCATTGACAAGCGGAACAGCTGACACAACGCCTTATACAATCTCTGATGGAATTTACTTATGGAATGTATTATGCAATGATAGTGCAGGAAATAGTGCATGGGCTGAATCTTCAAACAGATCATTAAGAGTGGATGCAACCGGACCAACTGCAGCCCTGACAAATCTATCTGCTTATTCCACAACTACATTTACTGTTGCATGGAGTGCAAATGACACATATTCAGGAGTGGCAAATTACAACGTGCAGGTAAATGATAATGGAGCAGGATGGACAAATTGGCTAACATCAACAACATCTACCTCATTATCTTACACAGGAACAAGCAGCCATACTTATTATTTTAGGGTAAATGCAACAGATAATGCAGGAAATAGTGGAAACTATTCTGCTAATGTATCAACTACTATAAGCACAAGTGCTCCAACAATGACTTTTTACCAGAATGCATATGGTCCTTACAGTTCAGATCCTGGAAATGTGATTAATGTAACATTCAATGACGCTGATGGTTTGGATTATGCGCAGTATAAGATTGGAGCAAATGGCACATGGACAAATATCTTTAGCAGCAATTATGCAGGAACAAGCTATACCTCGTTATGGAATGTTTCTTGGGCATCTTTGGAGGTAGGAACAAATACAATCTATGTAAGAGCATATGATGATGCTGGAAATGCCGCAGAACCAGCGCAGACATTTACAGTCAGAAAATCAGATACAACACCTCCAGCACAGGTTACAGGCGTAACTGCTCTTGCATGGACAGGAGCAAATAACAAGAACATCATGATTAACTGGACTGCAAACAGTGAATCTGATTTGAGTTATTATAAAGTGTATGTCAACAATGTTGCAGTAGGAACATCTACTATAAACCAATATACTTATCCAACACCATTTGATGGAACGTGGACTATCAATGTTAGTGCAGTTGATACATCAGGCAATGAAGGCAACAGGTCAACTGCAGTATCAGTAACTATTGATACAACTGCTCCTTCACTAACAGGAACATCTCCTGGCGGATTGACTACAGATGATACTCCAACAATCCAGGTCAATACAAGCGAAGCATCTACATGCAAGTTTGATGACTCTGATGTTGCTTATGAGAGCATGAGCTATACAATGAATGGGACTAGCACAACAACCCACAACTATACATTCACGACTTCATTGAATGACAGCGACCTTGCAGGGGATTATGTATATTATGTGAGATGCAATGATTCAAATGGAAATGTGATGACAACTTCATCATTTGTATCATTTGTACTTGATACAGATGGCAACTATAACTATACTCAATGGCTATATCCAACATGGGATACGTTATGGCTGCCTGACTCAGATATCATGACAACAATGGGCTATAGCAACTTTTCAATCAATTCAATGCTAAGCAACAGCAGGTTCCTGCACAATAATCCTTACACAGATGTCTACTATTACAATGGCTCAAGCTGGATTGGATATTCTCCTGCAACAGGATGGGCTGGTAGCGACTTGAAGTATGTAAATAACACAAATGACAAGCCTTATTGGTTGAAGCTAAACACAACAATTGTGACAACAAAGACAAGATTCCAGATTTAATTATCTATTAAGTGAGGGTGTATTTAAATGAAGAAACTAATAGTTTATTTGCTAGTCTTGGCATTTAGCATGTCTATCGTTTATGCAGTGCCTGGCAGCTGGTATGGTTATGTAACTCTAGATGGCTCGACAGCAGCTGATGGAGTTATTGTTGATGCTTACATAAGTAGCTCTATCAAGGGAACAGCAACAATCGGAGCTGTACAAAGCAGCGGATATTATCTTGTGCATGTTGATGGTAATGTTGGAGATAGTGTTTCATTTAAGGTAAATGGAAATAATGTAACGCAATCTGCTCAGACATGGTCTGCTGGATTCCATCATCCTACTTTCAACCTGACTGCAACATCAACAGCTAACGGGAGCGCATGCCCTACTTATTCAGGCTATACTTCTGGAACTAATGTTGTGAACTTAGGATGCGCAGGAGGTTATTGCGTACATGACATATGCAGGGCTGCTTCAACTTACTGTGGAGATGGCTATTGTGATACTGGAGAATCATGCACTTCTGACTGCGGAGGAGGAGGTGGAAGCAGCAGCGGAGGCAGCACAACAACTACTGCAGCAACGTGCACTGAGAACTGGAAATGCACTGACTGGACTGGCTGCGCTGCTTCAGGAATGCAGTTCAGAGACTGCGCGGATAAGAGCAATTGCAACACCACCTCAAACAAGCCTACAGAATCACAAGCCTGCACTTATACACCTTCTGTGCAGCAACAAGAAGGAGGCATCAATCTCACAGCACCAACTGAGCCATTGCCAGCAGCACAGCCCCAGCCAGCACAGCAAGCGCCTGCTCCAGCAAAACCAATAATACCTCTTGGAGTAGATATAATTGTTTTTATAGCACTGGTTGCCATTGCAGTGATTGTTTCAATCAAAGTCTACAAAGGAAAAAGATAATATTCTCTTATGGAAGATAATATATTTTTCTTTTTAATTTATATAAAAAAGCAATATATAAATTTTAAACTATTTTTAGACTGATGAAAACAGTAATATTGATTTGTTTAGCATTTATTCTACTGACTGCAACAGCCTCTGCCATCACAATCACCACTTCTTCGAATGAGCTAAAGTTTGAAAATATTCTTGATTATGGCTATGCAGAAAGAACAATTAAGATAACAAGCGATAGCACTGAACCCCTCTTAATCAGCCTGTCAGCAACAGAACCTATCCGGGAATGGCTTAGTTTTGAGCCTGAATCCTCTTATGCGAGCCTGGGAAACCCTGCAGAGTTCAAGATTATTGTGAAGCCAGTCAATGCTTTGCTTGGGATATACCAGGGGTATGTAATAATCAATGCAAGATCAGGCGGAAATAAACTGACAGCTTCTGTTGCTACAGCAACTGATTTAAAAACCGCAATAATGATTACAGATGAAGAGGTTAGCCAGGTAAATGTCGAAGAAGTTATTGTCAAGGATATTGAAGCTGGAAATGCGCTAAAAGTTTCAATACTGCTTGAAAACAAAGGAAATATGCCAATGCTCCCTTTCTTTGAGATAGATATATTGGATGTCAACAAGTCAAATGTGCTGCAGTCATTTACTTCTGAAGGAAGAACACTGCCTTCATCCAGCCTCGGACTTATTGAAAATGAGATTTCTAACAATCTGCCTGTTGGAAAATACTTTGCCAGAATAAAAGTTCATGCAAATGGAAGCATCTTAAGAGAACAGTTATCATCTTTCTTGGTAGTTGAGCCAGGAAAAATGCCTGTTAAGGAAGAGCCGATGATTAAGGTGCAGCCAATGCCAATAACCTTAGGAGCAAATTGGATAGTCCTTACAGGATGGGCACTAATACTTGTCTTTGTTATATGGACAATTAAAAAGAGCAGATCAGGCAAAAAGAAAAAAAGATAAATTATCCTAACAGCCTCTTTGTTGTTTCCAGGAAATTAAAACTTCTTGATTTTATGTTTTTTGTTGACAGTTTGAACATGATTGGCTCTTCTATAAAGATATTCCTGTCACCAGAAGGCATCATTTTCTTGAATTCTTGGTATTCATCATAGTTTTTAAACCAACTCATTGCAATCGCTTCTCTGTTCCCTCCGACTAGGAAAACTACGTGTGGATTAACTTTTAGCATTGCTTTAAGCGCTTCTTCTTTAAATCCATGCCCATGCTTTGTGTGTGTCAGCATTAAAAGTCCAAGGCCAATTTTTTGTAGATTAGGAGCAACCGCTGTTTTTATCAATTTCTGTTTTATCAATTTCTTTTTTATCTTTGCAACAGTTGCTCTTGTCAAGTTTACTTTAAAACTTAAATCATAAGCAGACAATCCTGGGTATTCAATCATTGTCAGTAATATCTTTTTCTCATTATTGCTTAGATTTACCTTTTCTTCTTCTTCTTCTTCTGCTTTTTCAGGGATTTTAATCTTAAATAGGTGTTTTAATAAGCTAGAATAATCCATCAATCTGTACATCTTGTTTAATTCAAATAAGAAGTGAACAAATTTGCAGTTTTTTATGATACTATGTTCTTCAGCTTTATTTACAGCAAAAGCCATGCTCTTTTCAAATTCAGCCATATTTTTTGAAACAAGCCCACCCACAAATTCATTGTCAGTTGATACATAGTAATTAGAAATTGTGGATATCGGAACAATGCCCTTTGCTTTCTTTACTTCCCTTCTTTTTTCATAAGGCATATTAAATCTTCCATAATAAAAAGTTATTAATTCAACCCCTAACGCCTTAAAATTAGGTATATTTATCACAGAATACACCTCTTTCTCTCTTAACCTGTTTCTAATAGCTGTAACAGTGCTTCTCTTTATCTTCAATCTCTTTGCCAGCTTTTTATCATTGCTGTTTGGATACCTTGTTATTCCCCAAAGCACAAGTTTTTCCTTTTCTGTAAGGCTTATCTTGTCTTTCTCAAGCTCTTTGACTTTCAATTCGAGCTTTTTGGCGTATTTTCTGAGCCTTTCTTGGAGCCTTTCCTTTTCAATTTCTGCTTTTTTACGTTCTGTTATATCAGAGGCAATCTCTATCACTCTATACACTTTGCCATTTCTTTTGATGGGGACTAGTTTTGTATTAAACCATATAGTGCTTATTTTAGGAATAACTGAAGAAACTTCATAAAAACTAACTTTTCCTGTCCTAAAAACCTCATCTAAAGAATCCCTCACTAGATTATGCTGCTCTTTAGGCATATAGTCATATACTGGTCTTCCAATTACATTTTCAATTTTGTAAACTGGGTACACTCTGCTTATATACTCAATTAGGTGGTTCTGGTCTACAATCATTATTATATCCTTGCTATTATTAGTAAGAGCTAACCATTTTTCTTCATTCTCTTTCAGTTTTTCTTCTACTTTCTTTCTTTCTTCTTCAAGACCTATTGATTTTGCTAAGATTCCAAGTATTTTCTTATCGTTTTCATCAATTTTTATGTCTTTTTGAAATACTGCACATAATGATCCAACAGCGCTACCTGAACAAATTACTGGATAACCCATATAAGTCTTTAAGTTATATTTTTTAACATTAGGGTCTGTTTTGAAATAGTTAGTTTGATGCAGATTGTTTATGATGCATATCTTGTTTTCTTTACTTTTTATAACATCAAAACATATATGTCCTTGCGGTTTGTCTTTTGGGTTATAATCCTTAGGAACTTTCCATTGGCCAACGGAGCACAATAAATCTCCATCTAATCTGCTGTATAGTGCGCAGTCCGCACCAAGAAGTTCTCCGCATGCTGCCGTAATTTTATTTATATTATCATCAAAATCTGTGCTTAGATTGATGAGTGTTTGGTTAAGCTTTAGGAATCTTTCTTCTGCTTTTTTTCTTTCTGTGATGTCAATGTGAATAACCTCATCTGCGAGTTTCCCGCGGTAAAGAATCGCTTTAGCTTTGACTATAACAGGGATCTCTGATCCGTCTCTCGCTTTTATGCTAATCTCGTATGGATCTATACTCTCTTCCTTTAACCTCTTTGCTATATTCTCTCTTATTTGAGATTGTAATCTCTGTGGAATTATTTTTTCTATCGGGTTAAAAGAAGCAGAAGTCATCTCTTCAAATGTCCACCCCAACCTTTTGCACATTGAATTATTCACATATTTCAGGGTACCCTCTTGATAAATCGCTATAAAATCTGGCGAGTTCTCAACCAAAGCATGATACTTTTCCTCACTCTCTTTCAATTTTTCTTCTGCTTTCTTGTGCTCTGTGATGTCTGTGTGTGTTGCAACCCACACTTTTCCATATTTATGATGCTCAAATGTTGAAACGTTTGCTCTACACCAGAAAGGTGTGCCATCTTTCTTTATATTATAGACGTCTCCCCGCCATACTCCTTTTTCTCTCAAACACTTCTGAATCTCCCCTACTATCTCTTCCGGGCTTTTATGACTGGGCGCATTTACTACAGAAATATTTCTTCCTATTAGTTCGCCAGGACCATAACCAAACATCTCCTCAAATTTTAGATTGGTGTAGACAATTACAGCATCACTAACTCGAATAAGAATCACACCTTCAGCCATATTTTCCATAATTTCACTATACAAGCGCAATTCTTCTTCTGCATTCTTCCCTTTATTCTCAACTAAAGAACTCTTTACCTTATCAATAAAACCTTTGATTTGTCCTTTCATCTAGTCCATTGAAATGTATATGGACCCAAGAAAAAAGTTTCGGAGCAGTCCCGAATAATGCCAAATTCTCCCCTAAATATAGATAACTGAATGGTTGGTTATATTTAAAGCTTTGTACATTAAGATAATCTGATTTGACAAAATGATAAAAACGTCGTCAAAAAGCACAGTAAAATTATCAAAAAGACAACATTTTGACAAAAAAAGGTCAATTAAACATATTTATATATTTGGTATGGGTAACAACATTAAAAAGAGATAATGCAAATAGCAAGAGATGCTCTGATTCAGGATTGTTTTTTAAATTCGTTTTCTCTCTTTGTAGGGTAAAAGAACATTATTCAAAAAAGATATACTAAAAATGAATTTATCATTCACTAAATTTCCCAAAGAACAGCATAATTTTTTGGGGGTATAAACAATGTTATCAACTAAAACAATGATAACTCCTTTACTGGAGTTAGGGTTAAATAAATATGAAGCTAAAGTCTATCTGACTTTAATAGGGGAAGGAATCTCAACTGCAAAAAATATCTCAGACATTACAGGCATTCCTTATGGCAAAGTATATGAAATAATTAATTCATTGGCAACAAAAGGTTTCTGCAACATCCTTCCTTCAAAGCCAATGAAATGCCAGGCTATTTCTCCCAAAGAGGCAATCAAGAACACTAAAAAGGATGCAGAGAACAAATTTGAAAAACTTGAAAAGCATGTGCTTAATGAGCTTGAGCCGATGTTTACAGAAAGCAAGAGGTTTGTTGAGCCAAAAGGTGTTTTCTGGATAATAAACGGAAGGGCAAATGTTGTCAAGAAAATAGATGAGCTTATCCAGAAAGCGCAGAAAAGCATCTGCGTACACTGCTCTTCAAACAGCCTTTCAAGGCTGATTCTTCACAAAGAGCTTCTTCAGGAGGCAAAAAACAGGGGAGTATCTCTATCAATAGCAGGAGTCATCACAAAGGAAATAATAGAAGAAATCAAATCACTTGGCTTCTGCGACATAAGAAAAGTAAAAAGCGCTGAAAATAACTATATTTCAATAGATAACAAGGAAAGCCTCATAATCGAGCCTATCCCAGATGATGACAACATAATGTATGGCCGAGACCTGGGGATATGGGTTTCCTCGCCTTCTTTCACGAAGTTTATGGATGAGTTTTTCCACGCTAACTTTAAGAGGGCAAGGGAGGTATTTCCTGAGAACAAATAAGCCAGTTTGGATAAACTTAGGCCATATTTTATCCCAAAATTTATAAATAAGTAATTCTTTCTCTTCTGTAAGGGGGTAATATGGGTCATATTTTAGGTTCTAAGGTAACGAATGACGGTAAAGTAGTATTTACCGTTTGTATGGAGCATGAAGAAGCTCTGCAATTACAAGGCCATATAGACAACATCCACATATTTTCAGAGAGAATAGCTGATATAAAGACTAATGTGTCTATGCGAGGCCAGAATGCAGCAACAAAGTATTTCTTGATTCCTAGAGAGATGCGGCATAATATCAAATTCAGCAGTGAAGTTTCTTGCCAAAAAATAGAAACCAGGAACAAGCTTATCTTTATTTACACCATAGATAAACATCAACTGTAAAATGGACAAAATCAAAACAGGAATTAAAGGCTTTGACAAGCTAGTACAAGGAGGGTTTCCAAAAGGGAAAACAGTTTTATTAAGCGGAACTCCAGGGACTGGAAAAACAATATTTGCTTTACAGTATCTTTACAATGGGGCAACCAAGTTTGATGAAAAAGGGCTTTACATCACGTTTGAGGAGAAAACAGAGAACCTTAAAAACCAGGCAAAACAATTTGGCTGGGATTTTGACAAGTTAGAGAAAGAAAGAAAGGTAAAACTTGTATTTATCCCTTCGTCAGATTTAAGCAAAAACACAGTAGATGACATTATCAAGACTGCACAGAGCTCAAAAGTCAGCAGGTTGGTTATTGACTCCTTGTCAACATTATCGATAAATACCCCAACAGTTGCTACAAACGTGACTGATTTGGGAGAATTTACAATAAAAAGATTTATTTATTCATTTATAGACGGTTTGAAGGTGTTGGAGGATGTGACAACGCTATTGATTTCACAAAACATCTCCGAGGACTTCTTATCCAGCGACAAGGTGTCTGAATTCTTGTGCGATGGAGTGATACACCTGATTTATGAATCAATGGGCGGAGAGTTCTCAAGAAGCCTCATAGTAAGGAAGATGAGAGAAGTTAAGAATGATGAGGATGTGCATCCTGTAGAGATAGGCAACAACGGATTAGTTGTGCACGATATAAAATAAAATGGCATTCAGACCGCCTCCAAAACTGCTTAGGAAGGTTTTGGGATTTAAAGCAATGGTTCATAAAAATGGGAAATTTTATTTATGGGGAGTTCCATGTTCTATAGTACCCTTGTTCTCATTTTCTTATATACAGAGATTATTGGAAAAAAAATATGGTAAAAAAGATGCAGCTACAATCCTATATAGTTTAGGAGTCCTTCAGACAAAGGTCGGTTTTGATCTAATAAGTGATAAATTCGGATATGCAAAAACATATAAGGACAAAGTCGAACTTTTGAAATTTATAACAGGGCAAGCTGCAACAGTAGGGAATGGTGACTATACATGGACGAGAATTGATTTAAAAAATAATATCTTTATTGTAAAATCTCTTTGCCCACATGGAGAACATTATAGAAGGTTTTTTGGACTACAAAAAGAACCAACTGACCACTTCATTAGAGGAGAATGCGCAACCATGGTTGAAAAAGCATTTAATATTAAAAATAGTTTTTGCGTAGAAAAACGATGCATTGCCAAAGGAGATAAATATTGCGAATTCGTTGTTAGGCCATTCGAGGATTTTGATAAAAAAGATCCTTTAGTTAAAAAGCAATTAATCAACAAGGTATTAACCCTTAAAGAACTAGGTGCTAAAATAAACGCTCTTTCTATTTTTTATTAAATCTTTTCCAAGACCTTTCAAAATAAGTTTTACAAGGTTCATTTATTTTTTCAAAATCTAATATTACAAGAATAGAACACATATTAAACTTAGAATAGTATATTGGAGGAGAAATAAATTTGGTACCAATTCTTGCATACATTTGTAATATCTCAGGTATTTCTACAGGGGAGTTTAATACAGCACTTCTCTTTTTTTGTTTTTGAGCAAACTCTTCGAGAGGAGGAGTTATTATATCTTGATGAACATATCCTTCTTTTTTTGCAAGTTCATAAATAACCATAGCATTATCCATACAATCTGTTTCCATATTGGCATTTGTAACTATATGGGTTAGTCCGTATTCTTTTGCAAAACCAATGATACATCCCCATATAGTCATTATTGTTCTGCTTCTCCTATACTCTCCTAAAACAGCGGACCTAGATATTTCCCCTACATTTATACCTAATTTTTTGCAAGCAGCAAGATCAAATATATGTTCAACCGGTAACCCAAAATGAGTTTCTTCTTCATCTGCAATCAAAGGATCCTTCATAGACAGTCTTGCTGTTGCTATTGGTTTTCCTTGGTCTAAGGCAATAAAATTTTTTGTTGTTTCAAGAAAATCATATTTATCAGACTCAATTTGATCTGGATAATCTTCTGCTTTCAGATATCCACAATCCTCTCCAAACACAGCATATCTTACTTGAAATGCCATCTTAAGTTCTTCTTCAGTCTGGGCAATCCTGAATTCAAGGCCCATTAATATCTCCTAGAATATTCTTATTTATTCTTTCTGCCATGTCAGCGACAGTCTTGTAATCGCCGGTAAGGAAGCTGGTTCTATGCATATCCCTGAATTTTTGAGGAGTTATCCTAAGCTGCTTTATTATCAAGGCAAGATCCTGGGGAATTGAAGTAAGAATTCCATTTTGTTCTATTTCTTGCACTAGTTTACTGCTTTCAATTACCATATCCAAGAAGTTCATTCCATTACATCTATATGGTAGAGAGTCCCACAATATTGGAGGAAACAACGACCTGACTTTATAATGTAGTAATGTTTTAATGTATTCTTCTTTATTCTTAATTTCAAAATCATATCTTTCTGGATTTTCAGTCCATTGCGAGCCAGGGATAAGTCCCGGAAACTGCACAGGCACTGAATCAGGCCTTGTTTCAAGAAGCAAATCGAGTGTAGCTTTTCTAGTTTCTTCTGTTTCAAATGGGGAAGGATATATGACACTTGCGATTGTGTATATTCCAGCTTCCTTTGCTGCTATTAGTGCTCTTTTTATTTTTTCTAAAGAAGTTTTTTTATTCATAGCCTTTTCTAGAAGTTTTTCACTTCCAGACTCTAACCCAAAGAAGATAGCATAACATCCTGATTTCCTTAACAATTTGTAATCATCTGGATTAGTTACCCTAAAATTTCCAAACGTTGCATATTCAACATCTAGCCCCCTTTTTAAAATCTCTACAGCTACTTCCTTTAATAAATTAGGAGGCGTTGTTGAGCCAGCCAACATAAAAACATTAAGCCCGTATTTATTGATGAACTCAGCCATTTCATCAACTATTTTTTCCTTGGATTTTTTCCTCCATTTATTACCGCTCTTCTTTGGATGAATACAAAAAGCACAGGAATAAGGGCATCCTCTGCTTTCATCTAAAATTAGTATCTTAACTTTTTGATTTCCTTGCATTGCAGGATAAACTTCAGGATCATATACTGGAAGAGGCAACACATTCAAATCCTCAATCCATTTGACAGGGGTTGTCTTTATATCTCCATTTTTTTTATAGATTAAATTAGGAATATCTTCGAGTTTTCGTTTTCCTTGAACATATTCAGCAAGTAAAACAATTGTTTCTTCTCCATCACCATAGGCTAAAGCATCTATATTCCTTGTTTCTTGCAGAATAGCTTCTTTAAACCAGTCAACATGAGGCCCTCCTCCAAAAATAGGCAAATCAGGATATGCCTTTTTAAGCTCTTCTGCAATCATCAAAGAGCCAGTAAAACCATCGCCATTCCAAAGTTTTAAGCCAACAAAATCAGCAGATTCTTCTCCAATTATCCTAACAATTTCTTTTGCAATGCCCCGTGTTTTTTCTTGCTGAACTCCTTCTAACTTAGCTTCAAGGGAATGTAGTTCTGCAACTTCATCTTCATTTGCCTTTTTCTTTTGCTGTAAATCCACTGCAATTTTTCTTCCGAGTTCATATAGCTCTTTGCCTTCTTTTTCAGGAATCTTTAATCTCTTGATAGTATTAACTGTACCGTAATCAAGGATTTTAACTTCGTGGTTATTTGCTAATAAAGAAGCAGCTAAATTAGCTAAACCATTATCTGGCAATAAGCTGCTCATTACCAAAGGCCTTCCAGCATAATTTACCAAAATGCATTTAGAAATTCTATCACCCTCTTTTTTATCCCAGCTTGTTGTTACCTATATGGCATGGATAACATATTAAAATTACTTCCAAAACTTATCCCAAAAGTGCGTATTTTGGATAAAAATATCCAATTTTAACATCAAATTTCAAAAAAAAATCATCAAAAATAAAGAAAATTCAAAACTTTAAGATAAATAATCTTAATTGTTATCCCAATTTCTGAAAAAAATCTAAAATTTTGGCAAAAATAATTTATTCTCCTTCTGCAGAGAATATTACTACTCTAAAATGGAAGACGAACTCGCAGTAATTAAAAGGGAAGTCAAGCAGGATCCAGATGTTAAGAATGGAAATATAGACAAAGCAATAGAATTGACTTATAAGAAGATAACAGAAAAATGGATTAAACGATTACGGCTCTGGACTGAATAATCTTTCCCTCTTCTGAGAAGTGAATAGGGTATTTTATTTTTTTTAACATAAACAAGAGATATATATCTAGCTATTTTTGTCTAAATCCATGAGCACAAGCAACATTCTAAAGCCGCTGGCTGACATAGGCTTAAGTAAATACGAATCAAAGGTTTATTTAACTCTGATAAGCGGAGGGGTTTCAACAGCAAAGGATATCTCAAACATAACAGGAATCCCTTACGGCAAGGTATATGAGATAATAAACACCCTCTCTAATAAAGGCTTTGCAATGACTCTGCCTTCAAAACCAATGAAATACAAGGCAGTCTCTCCCCAGCAGGCTATAATCTCTGCAAAAAAAGAAATTAATGAAAAATTCCAAAAGATAGAGGAAAACCTTGTAAAACAGCTTGAGCCGATGTATGTTGCCAATAAGAATTTCACGCAGTCAAAAAGCATTTTTAGCATTGTCAACGGAAGGTCAAATGTTGTGAACAAGACAGAAGAAATGATAAATAATGCGAAAAAGAGCATAAATATCCAATGCAGCGCAAACAGCCTGTCAAGGCTCCTTCTCTACAAAGAGTTGCTAAAAGAAGCAGCTGAAAGAGGAGTAAAAATATCAATAGCAGGCATTACAAACAAAGAAAATCTGGAAGAAATAAAATCTCTGAATTTTTGTGATATCAAGCATATAGCTTCTTCTGAAAACAAGTTTATCTCTGCAGATGGAAAGGAATGTATGATAATTGACTGCATCCCAGACGATGATAACATCATCTATGGAAGGGATTTAGGGATTTATGCAGCAAGCAGCTCTTTCACGAGGTTTGTAGACAATTTCTTTGAAACAAACTTCAGCAGGGCCAGGAAGATAGATTTCTCTTTCCACAAAGAATAAACCCTTTATCTGTCTATTAAGTAAAAAAAGAGATAATAGACTATATTGGATTTTTTAAGAATAGGAAACCTCATTTTAACCTGATAAGAGATAATATCTTTATCATATTTATCAAATAAAAAAAGGTTATATACGCGTTTTCTATATTAATCTCATGCGAAGATTAGTTATCTTACTAGTAGTTATTATTTCGATTATTGCTATGAATGCAGGAATAGGTGCAGCTGCTGAATCTGATGTTTTAGTCTGGCAAGGACAATATTATACTGGAACAACTTTTAACTCAGGAACTTATGAATTTAATTTTAGTGTTTATGATGCCTTAATTGGAGGAAATATTTGCTATTCCAACACAACTACTTTGACAACGGGCAGTTTTGGGGAGTGGAAAACTGAACAGAGTGGAGTGAGTTCTGCCTGCAGTGATGCTTCTAAAAGTTATTTTTTAGAGATAACCCTCAATGGAGAAAAACAATCTCCTAGAAGAAGGCTGACTGCATTCAACTTTTTGAGAAAAAATGTTGATGAAACAACTTCGGGTAAATTTCAAGCAAATACACAGATGATAGCTCCAATAATCCAAGCAAATACACAGATGATAGCTCCAATAATCCAAGCAAATACACAGATGATAGCTCCAATAATCAATGCTACACAAGTTATAGTTAATAATTTAACAACAGCAAATACTGGATTTTTCTCGTACTTGGGAAGCTTAGCGAATAGGATAACTAAATTATGGGTTGTTGATATTAATGCAACAGGAAACATAGAAACAAGCGAGAATGTTTCAGCTAAATACTTCAAAGGAGATGGTTCTTTATTGACAAATCTTCCTGCAGGAGGAGGAGAAATAGATCCTATATGGGCTGCGAATAGTTCAACTGTGGCAAGAACAGGAAACTGTCCTGCTGGACAGGTTGTGCAGAACACAACAACTGGAGGAGTTCAATGCACGACTCCACAAGGCATACAAGGTCCACAAGGAGAAAAAGGTATTCCTGGTATCAATGGAACAAATGGAATTGATGGAATCAATGGTATCAATGGAACAAACGGAATTAATGGAGTTAATGGTACTAATGGAATAAATGGTATAAACGGCACTAATGGAGCAGATGGTTACACTCCAATTTATGGAATAGACTATGTCAATGGCTCTCAAGGTCCACAAGGAGAAAAAGGAGATCCTGGAATTAATGGAACAAATGGAATTGATGGAATCAACGGCACTAATGGCATTGACGGAATTAATGGAATTGATGGTATCAACGGAACAGATGGTGTTAATGGAACAAGTTTTGACGTTTCAGGAAATTACTTATACAATAATGGTTCTAATGTGATATTCTTTAACGAAACAAGATTAAATAATACAATTGATTCAAGAGCCACAACTTCAAACCTGACAAATTATGCACTAAAAAACCAATCAGAAACTTTTGCTGGAAATATAACTGCAAGTTATTTTATCGGAGATGGTTCTTTATTGACAAATCTTCCTGCAGGAAGTGGACTTACTCCTGTCTATTTAGGAAGTAATCTAAATGCCACAAGTGCAGCGTATACAACCCTGTTCACTATCCCATTGACTCCAAGCAAGATGAATATTGTTCGAGCTTATCTTGCACAGAGCTCATCTACAAATGGGGTGGCAATCCAGAATAGGGTAATAGTAAACGCATCTGGGCCTGTTGGAAACTGCAACTTTGTGACACAAACCCAAGCAGGGACACAAGTGGTTGACAATATCGCAGTGAGCACAGACTCTGCTGATACAGGAATTACTGCTATGGGTCTTGATACTAATGTTCCATTCATCAATACAGTCACTTGCACAGTGCTTGCGAATGCTAATCAAAAAAATTTGATTATCCAATTCGATTCAGAGAATGCTAATACTGTCACAACATATACTGGTTCATATTACATAAATGCTGTCAATTAATAATGGTGAGATAAAATGGGGATATCTAAAATTAATGGATTTAAGGCCATCTTAATTATACTATTCTTATTACTTGTAGTAAATGTATCTGCAGAAACAACCTTCTTCGACCAAGATGATGCTTTTATTATGGGTGATTCTGCAACAGAAGGAACAACAGCAGAAGGCAGATCAACTGGAGGTGGAGGAGGTTATTATTGCGGAGATGGAATTTGCACAACAGCTAGCAGTGTAGGCGAAGACTGCAAAAACTGCCCAGAGGATTGCGGCGTTTGTCCTGGCGAAGAATTAGTTGCAGAAAAACCTTCCAACCTTGTACCCATAGAAGCAAAGCCAGGAGCTGCTGAAGAATCACATTCTGTAAAAAAAGCTGAAATAAAGCAGACAGTGCCTTTAAGTACAGGAATTGTCATTTTTGCATTAATTGCTGTTGCACTCATAGCCCTATCAATCAGATATAATATTGCCCAGAACAAGAAAAAGGCTAACAAAGATAAATAATTTATTTTTTATAATCTTCTTTAGATATACTGCCTGATTATCCTTGATTATTATTCTCCAATAAAAGATAATGGTTTTCTTACCATCATTTATATAAAAAAGCAATATAATCAAATTAGATGTTATTCCCTATATGGGTTTAAAAACAGGGATAATCAAGTTAGATGAGCTTCTTAATGGAGGTATTAAAGAAAACAAAAGCATCTTGTTTTATACTTCTCCAGGAGTTGAAGACCTTCCTTTTGCATTCCAGACTCTTTATACAAGGCTGCAGGAAGGAGATCATGTTCTTTATGTTGTAACCAACAAAAAAGCTGATGCAGTCAGGTACATGATTAAGAACTATGGGTGGGATGTGTCTAAATTTGAGAAAAGCAGGCACTTTGCATTTCTTGATGCTTACTCTGGACTGATGGGTCTAAAAAGCCAAGAGAAATATTCTGTTGATGATCCTTCCATCATATTGCAGATAAAGAAAGAATTGATGAAAGCCCTGAAAGAGATGAAAAACAGCAATACTATTGTAGTCTTTGACTCATTATCTCATTTGCTTGATTCCTGCGGAACACCTTCAAGCGTATTGGACTGCTTAGGCAAGTGCATTCCAGACTTAAAAAAATTCAATGCAACACCTTTGTTCTTGTTCACAGCATGGGCTTATGATAAATCAACATTAAATCAAATAAGAGCTTCTTTTGACTGCGTTATTGACTTAAAGGCAATTGAAAGAAAAATCATCTTAAGGAATTATTTTACTGTTTCAAGAGCAGACTGGCTTAAAAAGATAAAAAAGCAGGAAATACCTTTTAAAGTCACAAAGCCAGGAGGAGTTAAGATTTACATCCCAAAGATTCTTGTTACAGGCCCTTATCACGCAGGCAAAACCTCATTTATACACTCAGCTTCTACAAAAGCTGTTTCTGTCAACAGATTGGGCACAACTGTTGCATTAGACCATGGCCATGTTGATTTTAATGGCTTTGCAGTTGATTTATGGGGAACTCCAGGGCAAGAAAGGTTTGATCCTATTCTAGAACTTCTTGGCAGCGAATCACTTGGGGTAGTAATTGTAGTTGACAGTACTAATCCAGCTGGATTTGCCAGAGCAAAAGAAATGATTGAGAAGACAAAGACAGAAGGGCTGCCTTCAGTGATTGCTGCAAATAAGTCAAATCTAAAAGGCGCTTTAAAACCAGATGAAATCAGGAAAAAGATGAAACTGCCTGATGAAATTCCTATCGTTCCTGTTGTTGCTGATAATTTGAAGAAAGTTAAGGAAGGAGAGCCTTGCAAATTAAGGCAGAAAGATGTTGAATCTATTTTATCAAAGCTATTTGAGATAGTGGTTTGATTGGCTGAGACAAAAACTAGTCAAAAAGGAAATAAAAAAGTTTTAGAGAATCAAGGCAGTATTTCAAAAAAAGATAAGCTAATCCAGATATTGAAAAAGCTAATCTCTTCAGGAGATATTGAAGGAGCTGCTGTAATAACAAGAGATGGTTTGCTTATTGCTTCTGAATTATCTGAAGGAATAGATGGAGAGACTTTTGCAGCAATGTCTGCTACAATGACAGGAGCTGCAGAAACTGCAATTCAAGAACTGAAGAAATCTTCAGCTGACAGGATTATAGTTGAATCAAAGAATGCAAAACTGATTACAACAGGGGCAGGAGAGCAGGCAATACTTGCTTGTATAGTAAATCCTAACGCTAAGCTAGGGCTTATACTCTTTGAAATGAAAAAGGCTTCTGATGATATTAAGAAAGAGGTGAAATAGAATGAAAAAAAGGTTATTAATTGGATTATTAATCGTTTTAATTTTAATTTCAGGATGCCAAAAAGGAGAATTAAACTTAACACCAAAGGAAAGGGCAATAGGGGCAGTTGTTGGAAATGGAAATACTGAAGTCGGCACTGGTTGGAGTACAAATGAAAATCCAGCAGAAGCTGTAAAAGAAGCAGTTGACATGGCTTTAGAAGGAAAGTCAGACAAAACACCTGATTTTGCTATTATATTTGCAAGTTCTGGCAGCAATCTATCTATTATCTTATCAGAAGCAAAAAGATTATTAGGGGAAGAAATCAAGATATATGGTGGAACCTCTGACTCAAGAGCAGTAATGACTGAAAAAGGATTTGTAAAAGTAACAGAAAAAGGTTACGAATATTCTTTGTTGGGAGGGAAAAGAGGCTTAGCTGTAATGACCATCACTTCAAAAGATATTAGTTTTGGAGTCGGTTCTGCAAACTTTGAAGATTATAGCTCAAAACAAGAAGCATCAAATGCAGCTATGCTTGATGCTATTAAGGATGCAGGAAAATCTTCCTCTGAACTGCCTAATTTAGTAATGGTTACTCCTACCATAGGAGCAGAAGAAGAAGTAGTTGAAGGAATTGAAGAGGTTGTTGGAAAAGAAACTATAATTCTTGGAGGAACTACAGGAGGCCCTACACAGGCTGTATTTGGTAAAAACAAAGCATACGATAAAGGAGTTTCATTAGCAGTGATTTATACAAATCTTCCAATAGGCTGGACATTTGAAGGCGGTTTTGATACCAGAGAGCCCCATTCAGGCATCGTAACCAAAGTTGATGGGCAAAACATTGTGGAAATAGACAACAGACCTGCATTGGATGTTTACAATGAATGGCTTGACGGCAAAATAGACCAATTATATGAAGAAGTTGGAGATCCAGGTAAAATAAGAGACCTTCTTACCCTAAGTCCTATTTACAGAAAATATACCTCTCCAACAGGCCAGGATTATTTCTTGTTCTCACATCCATGGCCGAAAGATGATACTTTAGTTGATAGAGCAGTTAGCACGAGCACTAAAATCAAAGTTGGTGAAAGGATTTACTTAAGTAGGGGAACGTGGGAGACATTAGTTAATAGAATTGGAAATCTTCCTAAAAATGCGAAAGTTAAGGGAGAGATAGATCTTAATAAAAAACCTATTTTGGGGATAGGGTATATATGCGCAGGAGTTCTGGGAACAATACCCGAAGAAGAAAGAGAAAAACTGCCTGTTTTGATTAACTATGCAAACAACAATGCTCCTTTTATTGCAACATTTACTTGGGGTGAACAAGGGCATTTCCCTGGCATAGGCAATAAACATGGCAATCTTCTAACTTCTTTTATTGTGATAGGAGAGGCAAGCGGATAAAATGAGACTATTCTGGAAAGTATTCTCTGCAGTATTCATTTCTTTTGTTATTACTGTATTCTCTATATCTTATGTTACTACATCTAAGCAAATTTCCGAAAGAGAACAGGGTATATTGGGAGAGAAACAGATTATAGGGGATATAATAACTAATGAAGTAAAGATAGGTTACCTTGAATCTAACTGGCCTTTTGATAGTCTTAATGTATTATCAGAGCAGGAAAATTTTCTTTTTTGGTGGATAATAAAAGACGATGGTGTGATACATCTCGCTAATAATGCATCTTTTATGGGGACGTATGCCTATAATTATTTTCCGCAGCTGAAAAACTCAACAATGGATGGAAACATATTCTTGAACCACGAACAAAACTATGGTATACTCTATAAATCTTTTGGAACAGAAAAAAATAAATGGTCATTTTGGCTTGGATTCTCTTTGAAGGAAATAACAAAAGCAAAAAGAGATATAATTTTAATTGCTCTTGTTTCTTCATCAGCAGCCTTGCTAATGTTAGGGATTGTTGTTTATCTGTTAATTCAACACTTCATTAACCCCCTGGACAAATTAACAAAAGCAACAAAACAAATCAAAACAGGAAATCTAAATTACCAAGTAAAAATTAAAACAAAAGACGAGTTAGAGGAACTTGCAAATTCTTTTGATGATATGCGCCTTGGCTTAAAAGACAGGAATGACCTGCTTAATTCTCTTTTAACGACATTCAAGGGCAAATTTGGAAACCTTGCAACAATCCTTGTAAGAAAGAATGTTCAGGAATTAGTCAATAAAAACCCAAGAATAGCAAAAATACTTCCTAAATCGCTTGGAATATCTTTAGCAAAAGCAAAGAAACTTCAGAGAGAGTGAAGAAAAAACTAAAAATCTAAAGAACTAAAATGCCAAACTCAAAAAAAGAAAAACTGCTTGAGATATTAAAAAGCCTGAAAGAAGTAGGAGATATGATTGGAAGCTCTATCATTTCAGTAGATGGACTTCAGATAGCCTCGGATTTAAGCGAGAGTGTGGATGCAGACACCTTCGCAGCAATGTCTGCTGCAATGCAGGGAGCAGCTGAGACAGCTGTTTCAGAGCTGAAACAGGGTGAACTGAAACAGATAATTATCGATGCTGACAAAGGCAAGATAATAACAATCTCTACAGGTAAAAAGGCCATTTTAGTCATATTAGCTAATCCAAAAATAAATCTTGGACTGGCATTGCTTGAGCTTGGAAGAGCAGCAGGGAAGATATCAGATGTTTTAGGAGGATAAAGATGGCAGAAAAGAATTATGCAAAACTGAATTTAACACTTGTACATAACCTGAAGAAGAAGATTGAAGAGCTAAAAAAAAGCGAAGAAAATTATAAGGGCTTATTTGACAATGCTGTTGATGCAATGTTCGTTGCAAACCCTATAACAAGACAGGTGGTGGATTGCAACAAATCTGCTGAAAAACTTATGGGATATTCAAGAGATAAAATTCTTTCTATGAAAGCTGATGATATTCATCCAAAAGAATTAAGAAAAAAGACAATGGAGGGATTTAAAAAACAAGCAGAAGGCAAAATCAAATCTATTTTTTCAGAGGTTTTGACAAAAGACAACAAAAGAATTCCGATTGAGATATCCGCTTCAGGCATTAATATCGGGAATGAACGTTATATTCAGGCAATATTTAGGGACATAAGCGAAAGAAAGAAAGCAGAAGAAGCATTAAAGCAAAGCGAGGAAAAATTTAGAACATTACTTGAAAATCTTCCTCAAAAAATATTTCTCAAGGATAAAAATTTAGTTTATCTCTCCTGTAACAAACATTATGCTGATGATTTGAAAATCAAGCCTGACGAGATAAAAGGTAAAACAGATTATAAATTCTATCCTAAAAAATTGGCTAAAAAATACAGGAAAGATGATAAAAAAATTATGAAAGCTGGAAAAACAGGTGATATAGAAGAAGAATATATTAAAGATGGGCAGAAATTATTTGTTCATACTGTTAAAACGCCTGTCAAAGATGAAAAAGGAAAGGTTATTGGCATATTAGGCATATTTTGGGACATTACGAAGCAGAAGAAAACAGAAGATGCCCTGAAAGAAAGCGAGGAAAAATTCTCAAAATTGTTCATAGCATCTCCAGACATGATTACTCTAACAAGAATCTCCGATGGATTTTTTGTAGATGCAAGTGATTCTGCACAAAGAATATTAGGATATAAGCGCGAAGAATTATTAGGCCATACTATAAAGGAATTACGTTTGTGGCCGAAGCCAGAGGAAAGAGAATTATTAGTCCAAAATATAAAGAAAGAAGGTTCTGTAAGAAATATGGAAATAAGTCTCCGCAAGAAATCAGGGGAGATATTTCCGGCAAAGATATCTGTTGATATGCTTAAACTTAAGGGTGGGCAGTTCATGATTAGTGTTGCTCATGACATAACAGAACAAAAGAAAGCAGAAGAAAAGTTTAAACAACAAAAAGAAAAATACAAAAAAGAAATCAGCGAGCTTAAAAAGAAACCCAAGAAAAGATGATATCTCTCCCGCTAAACTCAGCATCAATCATTTTAAGCTCCCCTTTGTCAGGAAAAAAGGAATTCCTTTACCAGAAACTGCAGGAAAGCCTGAAAAATAAAGAGCCAGTCATATTCCTTTTAACAGACTCTTCTCCAGAAGATATCAAGAAGGAGCTGGTAAAAAACAAGATATTCTACGGAGCAGCAGGGAATTTTTTAAAATTTGTTGACTGCTATTCGCAGCAAGCAGGAAATAATGTTGAAGACACCAGCGATATCAAGAGAGTGTCTGGACCATTGGCTTTAAATGAAATAAGCATCTCATTAGCCCAACTAGAAGCAGAGCTCTACCGGCTTAGTCCAAAACATCTGGTCTTATTCGATTCTCTATCAACACTATTAATGTACTCAAACCCTCCAATGGTAGGAAGATTCCTCCAAATTCTGATTGCTAAGATAAAGAATGCAGGAGGCTCTGTTCTATTTACATTAGAAGAAGGAATGCACGACCCAAAAGACATGGTGACAATAGAGCATCTAATGCAGGCAATAATCCATGTAAAGAAGGAAAAAGAGAAGATTGTAATTAAAGCAGACGGGATTTCTGGATTTGAAGACTGGAAAGAAATCTAAATACTTATTAAAATTCTTCCCTGTTTCTCAAGAACTCAACAAAACCATCTGGCAGAACAGGCTTTCCATCCTCAATCACATACCTGTAAGGAAGTTCAACAGATTCTCCTTCATCAACATCAAGCTCAATCTCATCCTTGAATTTAATATCGCTTAACTTCTTGCCTTCAATGATTTTTTTAGAAACATAGACAGCAGTATCAGTTGACATCTGCTCTTTTCCAAGATTTCTTTTCTCAAAATCCAGTTTAGAGCTTAATTCAATTCCAGTCCTTTTCTTAGGAGGAAAATCTCCAAGTATGCCTCCAAATATCAGATAATCAAATTTCTTGTCAGCAGTACTTAGTGTTTTTCCAGCTTCTGGATCCAAAACACATGCATTTTTCAGATTCAATTCTTTTACAGAACTGTCATGCACTTCTCCCAATGCTTTCAGCTTCTCTTTTCCTTTCTTGACATTTGTAAATATCAGATTTCCAGCTCCAACAATCTTAGAAATGTGCTTGTATTCAACAAGGCACCAGTCATATGCTTCTGGCTCTAGATGTTCAATCACATACTTCATTTTAGGATATTTCCATAGCCTATTAATCTGAACCTGTTTCCAATCCTTCTAGAAATAGTTACTTTGCTTCCTGGATTAGCGCAGACAGGCAGCTTAAGCATGCATTTAATCCCGCCTTTCTTTAATTCTGTGACAATACCAACTGTTGCAGCTGAATTTACATTAAGCATCAAAGGCTCTCTCATCTTTATAGGCTCTACTTTCAAATCCTCTTTTGCTCCAAGAACCCTTTCAAGCAGATGAGTCTCCAGATTCAGGTCATGCCATACTGTAGGCAATTTTCCTGGATTGCTGACAACGCTTCCTGCAAGAGAATCTGACTTGACTATTGCTGGATCAAGGGAAGTCATTACTCCAATGCTTCCGCCAGGGCCTACCTCCTTGACATTCTTTCCTCCTGTTTTCAAACCAATTATTTTTGTTAATACAGGTTTCCATACTTTCTTGTTCTTCTCTTCAACACTATATCCTGGCTTGATTTCTATATTATCATCCACTCTCAGAATGCCCTGCTTCAATGCCCCCCCTAAAACACCGCCTTTCAAATCTTCAGGAAGCACTCCAGGCCTGTTTATGTCAAAGCTTCTTGCAACAACCATCAATGGGGTTGCATTAGGGTCTCTTTTAGGAGTAGGAATATTATTTTCAATAGCTTCAACCAAAGCATCGATATTGACATTCTGCTGCGCAGAGACAGGGATAATAGGAGAGTTCTCATAGTCAGTTCCTTTAAGGAACTCTTTTATCTCTTTGTAGTTCTTGATAGCCTCTTCTTTGCTTACAGCATCTATCTTGTTCTGCACAACAACAACATGTTTTATCCCAGATATCTTCAATGCCATCAGATGCTCTCTTGTCTGCGGCTGCGGGCAGTGCTCAGTTGCTGCAATAAGCAACAATGCTCCGTCCATTATAGTTGCTCCTGATAGCATTGTCGCCATCAGGCTTTCGTGTCCAGGCGCATCAACAAAGCTGACTTTTCTTTGAGGCTTTGCCTTTCCTCCGCAGGTGCATGCTTCATCTATGCCATACCTGCCGCATTTTTCGCATTTATAGAAAACAGCATCAGCATATCCAAGCTTGATTGTGATTCCTCTTTTGATTTCTTCAGAATGAGTGTCTGTCCACACACCAGAAAGCGATTTGACTAGCGTGGTTTTGCCATGATCTACATGGCCAACCATCCCAATATTTATTTCAGGTTGTATTATTTCTTTTTTATCCATTTGTTTAGTAAAGTAGTATACCTATAATCAATAAAACCAGGCCAAGCAGCATTATCGAGACCCCAATCTTCCTGTATTGAGGCCATGCCTTTATCTTTTTAATCAGTTGATTAAATTTGACTTGCAGCTGGTTCCATTGGGTTTTTAATTGATTTATAAAATTAGCCATTTTTTATCCTCTTTTATTGCTTTGGAGCCTCTTCCTTCTTTTCAGCTCCTTCAAAAAGATTTGCCTTTCCTTGCTTAGTGATTTTCAGGTTTATCTGGGTTACCATGTCGTTTATTGCCTCTCCGCACACTGTCTTCCTTCTCTTTATTCCCTTCTTGCCTCCGGCAAATCCAACTCCTTTCTCAATCAATATCTTTTTTCTTGTTCCCTGTATTCCTTTTCTCATTGGAAATCCGCAGTAATCGCTTCCTCCTGTTATCAAAAACTCATATCCTGTCAAGTCAATAGCCTCTCCTTTAACTGTTTCCCCTAGCTTCAATCCAATTAATCTCTTTGTTGCTTCTCCTTCTACTGTCTTTTGAACGCATTTTCCTGTCTTAGGATCAGCGATTGTTAATTTAAACTCTACCATCTTATGTCCCTCCCGAGCACACATTTATTAGCAGCTGTGGCTCAGCTAAGAATAGCCTATATGAACTACAGTCTATTTATAAAGGTTGCGAAATTTTACTATAGACCAGAATAAGCGAAATATATTTAAATACGCCTGATAATAATAATTCAAAAAAGAGGAAGATACATGGCTAAAGAAGAGCTTCTAAAAGAATTAGGTTTTGAAGAGGAAGTATGGGAAGAAGTTAAAGACCAGTTCCTTAAGACAGGCTACCCAAAGCCTATCAAGAGATTCAGGCTCAGCTGGGAAGCTCCAAATCTTTCAATGGAAGAAGCCTATTTTTGGACTCTAAATTATGTAAGCAAAGACGTTGCATATCCACATCTGATAAAGACAATCGATGTTTTTTCAGCTTCTGAAAACTCTGCTTTCTTTGGTGTTTCGCAGCAAAGGATTGGATTGCAGCAGGACAAAGTAAGCCAGTTCTTGGCAACAGTCGGCAAGATGATAAAAGAGATATTCCAGTTAGTAAGAGAACTAAGGATAATTGACGAAAGAGTAGATTATTATAAAGACAGCTACGCAGGAAAAGAAAGCGCAGAAATAACCTTAAAAGGGATATGGATTGACATGGTTGAAGGAGGAGCAAAAAACCCTGCTTCTGTATTCGGCATGGCAAGAGAAGTGCAGTTCACATCATTACCTGATTTATTTTTCTCAACACACCCAAAGACATCAGAAGAAGTTGATGATTTTGTTGAAAAGCATAGAGGCGGATTTAACAAGTCTGTAAAGAATGCATTGCAAAGAAAATTAAAGATGTTCATGATATGGAAAGAAAAAACATATGACGAGCTTAAGGTAAGGAAGAATTTCACATTGAAATACCTGAGGCAGCATTACACAATAATAAAGATGTACATGGCCTGGGTAAAGCCGTATCTAAGGCATGTCAGGAGGCTTACCCTTGATGAAGACAAGATTTTAACCCCTGAAATGGTTTCTGCTTTTGAAGGCTCTATGGTAGAGGTAGAATTTTTGGCATACAAGGACCTGGGCAAGAAGTATCATCCATGCATACTAGCCAGCTTTTTGTTCAGAACAAGGCCTAGCATGTCATTCCAGCAAGAAGGCTATCAAAGAGGGCCTATACATGTTGGAAAACTTGATATAAATCTCAGGGCATATGTATGGGAAGATAATGATATTGAAAATTTCAAGAAATTAAGAGACAAAGAAGACATGGAGCTGCTGAAATCTATTTCAGACACAGTGGCACAAGCTATTGATGCAATGGGCGGAGAATTGGAAAAATACCTTAATGAAGCAGAAGGAAAAGAAAAAGAAGAAAAGCCAAAAGCAGCAAAGCCAAATGCATTGCAGAGATTAAGAGCAGAATTCTTAGGCCCTCCAAAGCCTAAAAAACCAGAAGTTAAAAAACTTAAAAAGGTAAATCCTGTGCTAGACAAGGCAGAAAAAGATAAAGCAAAAGACACACTTAAAGACGAGATATTCTGGGCTTTCAAGAATTTCAAAAAAGCGCATGATATGATTATGTGGTAACTGTGGCAGAAGAAGAAATTGAAAAGCTGAAGAAACTTTCACCAAAAGAAAGAATAGGCAAGCTGAAAAAACTGCAGGAAAAAAACAAGGAAGAGATAGAAAAAGCGCAAAAGCTTTTGAAGCAGGCAGAAGAAGAAGCAGATATTGAAGAAGAGATGATGGATATCCCAATTCCTCAGCTGAAGGCAGTGGATATAGATGAATTGTTCACTCCAGAAGAAAGAGAGCTTTTTAAAGCAAAAAGGTTTATAACAGGAAAGCCTAAAAAAGAAGAAGCTGCTGCAGCAGAAGAAAAAGCAGAGCTTGAAAAGATTGCAGAAACAGCTCCAAGATTAGCAAGAGAAGAAGAGCAGCAAAATATCCAATATCTTCAGCAATTGAGCCAGAAGCCAGTAGACGAGCTTTTTAACAGGGCAAAAGAAATTTATAATCAATTCAAAGAGAATGGTTATCTAAGCCCAGATAAGCAAAACGAGTTTACCAATATTGAGTATGCAAACAGGAGAAAGCTGGAAGATATAGAGGCAGGAAAATATACAGAAATAGGCCAGCAAGTGGCAAGGGAAATGGTCTTGATTGAAAAAATGAAGCACGCATTGCAATATAGGAGATAGTCACAATGGTTCAATTCACATCATATGTAACTCCAATGGACAGGGATTATGGAAAGCCTTCTGCAGATGAAACTTCAACAAATGATGTAGGAGTAGGAATCCAGGACCTAGGTTGGGGCCTTCCAATGGGTATTGGAGCAATGAACATACAAGGCATTGCAGCAAAAATAAGAGAAGGAGCAGGAAACATTGAGATACAGTTTGCAGGGACAGTAAGAGGCCAGAGGCAGGCGCAAACACCAGGAATGTATGGAAAAGAGCAAAGAGAAGCCATGAGGGAGTTGGCTGAAATCAACGAAGTTAACTTGACCACCCACGCTGCTTTTGGGATAATGGGGCTTGCTGGAATGGACCAATCTGGAAATTTCTCAAAAGAATACAGGAAAATAGCAATAGACGAGATCAAGAGAGCAGTGGAATTTGCAGCAGATGCAGCAAAAGGAGGCTCTGTTGTTGTGCATACAGGAGAATATCAAAGGCCTATATCAGAAGAAGAATGGGCAAAAGATCCTCGCACAGGGAAATCAAGGTTCAAGGCATACGAAGAAGAGCCAGAGCATGCAGTAATCAGGGTAGTGGATAACAGGACAGGCCAGGTAATGCACCAGGTAAGGAAAAACGAACTTGTTCCAAGGCCTGTTTGGTTAAGGTATGATGAAGAAACAAATAAGGAAGTTTGGAACAAAAAAGGAGGAAAATCATATATCGATGAAAATAGAAACACAGTAGAGCCAGGAGATTATGTTAATTATGAAGGAAACAAGATTATTGGATTAGGCAAAAGAGTTCCAATGTATGATCCATCTACAGGAAGGTTCAAGGTTGAAATGAGAGGATGGGATTTCTTTGAAAAAGAAGCAGAAGAAAGAAACAGGGCATTAGCAAAAGAAAAGGGCACGTCTGTCGAGGAATTTAAATTAAGGAATCCTAATGACTATGTTTATCCAGAGGAAGCATTCTTAAGGGCAACATTAGAAGCAAATGAAGGCCATGCAAGGGGTTGGGCTTTGCAGTATGCGCATGGCTTTGATGAACTGAAAAAGGACCTGGAGAAGCTAAAAAAGGCATTAACATTCTATGAAAAGCTGGAATCAGCAACTCCTGCGGAAGAAAAGTGGAAGCTTACAAAAGAGAATTATAGCCAGATAAGCAGGCTTGTTGGGGGAATGATTCCTTCAGAATACAAACTTCCTTCCGAAATATTAAAGGAAGCATTAGACGACGCCAGAAAACGCATGGAATATGAGCATGAAGCATCTGTCTCTCAGCAGCAGCTTGCAGAGCAGTCAAGGGAATCGCAGCAACACGTTACATCAGCAAAAAAATATGCTTTGGACGAATCCTTCAAGTCTTATGCAGAATCAGGGATATATGCAATGGACCAGACAAAGTACAAGCATACAGAAAGGCCTATTTTCATAACAATGGAAAACATATTTCCAGAGAGCTTTGGAAGCCATCCAGATGAATTGAAAGAGCTTGTGATGAAAAGCAGGGAAAAGATGACTGACATGCTCGTAAAGCAAAGAAACTTTTCAGAATCAGAGGCAAAAAAAGCAGCTGAGAACCATATCAAGGCAACTTTGGATGTTGGCCATCTTAACACATGGAGAAAATATTGGCAGAATGACTCTAAAAAATCAATAGGAGAGAATGATGCAGATTTCAAGAAATGGATGCTTGACAAGACAGAAGAGCTTGCAAAAGCAAAGATAATTGGTAATGTTCACTTGGCAGACAATTATGGCTATCAGGACGAGCACTTGACACCAGGAGAAGGAACAGCTCCGATAAAAGAGATGGTCGCAATCCTCAAAAAGCACGGCTATGAAGGCCCATTGACAGTAGAGGCAGGCTCAGCAGCAACAACAGATGTATCTGATTTCCATGGCTTGATGAAGACATGGAGATTGTTTGGAAGCCCTGTCTATGGAGCGCATGGCCCTGTCTCAAGAGTTGATAAGCCACGAGGAAACTGGTCTGATATCCAATATTCTTATTTCGGCCAGACAGCATCTCCTTATTATGTATTTGGACCTTATGCACCTTCACAAGACTGGACATTATGGACGCAGGTCCCTATAGAATAAAATGTACATCAGAAGATTTTTTCCAGAAATAATGTACGCTAGTTTTGAAAGAAACATAAATTCTTACTATCAGACAGGCATAGACTTCATAGACAAAGATTATTGGAGTGAGGTACCATTCGAATAGATACATTTCACAAAATAAAAGAAAAATACGACGAGTTCTACCAAACATTTTATACACAAGGCAAGAAAACAGTATTTGACACAAGGAAAGGCATCTGGGGGCCAGCAGGAACACAGGATACCTATGAATTCTTTGTGAAAATAAATCTGCAGAAATTCAAGAATTTCATTGACATAGGCTCAGGAGATGGCAAGGTTGTCTTGATTGCATCTTTGTTTGAAATAGATGCAGTTGGAATTGAATTTGACAAGAAACTGATTGATGTTGGAATCAAGATCCAGAAAAAGCTTGGCTTGAAAGCAAAATTCATCCAAGGAGATTTCCTGAAGCATGATTTATCTGAATATGATTTCATCTTCATCAATCCAGACAAAAGTTTTGAATTCGGATTAGAGGAAAAGCTGCTTAATGAAATGCATCCAAAAGCAAAGCTGTTTGTCTACAACAATATCTTCCTTCCAATCAAATTGAAGAAAGGAAAGACATATTGGTTTGGAGAGATTCCGATAATAGGATATAGAAAGAATTAAGGCCTTTCAGCAAATTTTTTAGTCATTCGAAGCCTTGCACTTGGAGCAATATCAAAATATCTATGTTGGCCTATTTGTGTCAGCGCTTGTTCGTACGCTTTTTTGATATATTCAGGAGGATGCCTGACATTGCAGTCTGCCTCAAAACTGCTTGCTCCGACAAGCAAATCAGTAAGAACCATTTTGCCATTCAGTTTATACCTCAATTGGACAGGTATCAATGCAGCAGGGTTTCCTTCAATCTGCACCATAAAATCTTTATGCTCAATATTTCTTGGAACAAAGGTATATTCATCAGAATCAACATTGTATACTAAATCTAGCCTGCCTATTTGTTTTCTATCGCCAAACTCTCTTACGTGTTCCTCACTTATTTGTTCTAGGCTTCTTATTGTTTTCATTTTCATTGCCCATACAGTATAAGGCTTGCTTTAACTGGCATTTTTCCTTTAAACCCAGCAACACTCTGCCTCAATGCTTCATAAAAATCAGGATGTTGTTTTGCCAAATCAGCGCAAAGCCTTCCTATATTATGGTAGTATTCTGCTCCTGTCTCGCTGTCCATCTTGACTGCAATATCCACCAATTTCCTTGCCGCTGACATTGAATCATTATCGAATAGGTCGCCTAAAGAAAAACCCCTTCTCCTCAATATTACTAGAAAATCTTCATCAATCGGCTCGTCTCCGTAAAATTCATTCACATTCATTTGAACACCAGGTTAACTTTCATATGCTCTGATAACATCTTGCCAGCTTGAAGCATGGCTATTACCAAATCCCTTGCCTTGATTACTTGCGCTTTTGTGTGCAGCGGTGATTTGTATCTTACAAAATACATCTCTATGCCGCTTATCCCAACCAACACTTCTTCTGCTTGATCATTCACTATCCTTACTGCAACGCCGACAAAAGGGCTTAGTAAATCCGGATTCCTCTTCAAGTCATCCACTGTTTTTCCAAGCCTTGCTGCCGCAAACTCAGGATGCTTTGTCCCGGCAGGAACAAACAATACATCATTCCTGTCTGTATCTACAATCAACCTTGCTACAATCTCTCCGTGGGCTCTCTCTGAAGTTTGCTTTGCTTTTCGTAAAAAGCTTGCTTTTGCTAATTTGTCAAATATCATTTTAGCGAGGTTAAGTTATATCTCTATAATAATCTTACTTTATAAACCTTATGCTTTGTGTTACTTTTATGGGACGACATTATACAGAATCAATAAAACTCAATCTCTTTATTCCCAACCTTGACTCTTCCTTTTAATTCAGAAACAATCCTTGAAGCTAATCCTAGATCAATTCCCCCAATCAACTGTAGGTTTCTTTTAGCGATTTCAATGGATTTTTCGCAGTCAAAAGAGCAGGGAAAATGGCTTATCAAAACAGCATCCTTGCTTCTTTTGAAAACATTTGTAAAAAAAGGAAATCTCCTTGCTTTTGAGTTCTTCAATGTGCAGATTGAATAGTCATTGTCTAATCTGCTTCTTTCTGGCTCATTTTGGATAAAAAAATCTATGCAGCATTCAGGATATCCCAATAATAGCCCTAATCTCTTATGGTCATTCTTCATCTCTAGAACTTTTGCAGTTGCAGCTTTATTCCCGTCTTTTGAGATATAAGCAAAAAACATCCCTTTTCTTGGGTCATCTATCCTTGCCTTAAATCCTTTGTTTGAATATCTTTTGTATGGGTCAGTTAAAACCACTTTGTAAGGAGCAATCTCCAAAGCAAGTCCATTCCTGATGCAGAAATCTTTTACTTTGCTTATCTCATTCTCATAGAATCCCTGCCTGACAACTGCTTTAATTCCATGCATCACTTGCAGTATCTCAGCTGCTTTTGAATAGCTTCCAAAAATCTCTTTTAGTTTATGCATCAATACAAAATAAAGAAATCTTGTTTAAAATGCTTTTTATTTAAAATCGGTTTTTACGGTTTTAAATTCCGAAAACCAAGATGGTTTTCGTTATTTTCCGCCAGAACTTCCTGAGCTGCCACTGTAAGAACCGCTTCCTTTGCCAGAAGCATAGCCAGCTTTTCCACTTAGTCCTCCATATCCAACCCTTGCTGCCAATCCACCATATGCTCCTTTTCCTAATCCGCCATAATTTATTGCAGTTCTTCCATAAATTCCTTCATTAACAGGCTTGCTTCCATAATTCAATGCAGTCTTGGCTAATCCAGTATACATTCCATTGGTATGCATTGCTCCGTCATATCCTGCTCTTGTTGGGGTGTAAGGCCTGCCTAATGAGCCAGTCATATTAGCCATCTCTTCTCTCATTTTCCTCAGCATTTCCTCAAGCTCTTTTTCAGCTCCAGAGCTGTACATTTTCATCACCTACTCTGATTATTCCTTTTGCAATGTCAAGGAAAACATCAAATGCTTCGCTTCCTTTTTTAATTGATCTTAAAACAAAATCCAATGCAACATCATGCAATCCGTTTCTTGCAGGCTCATCCAGCCTTATTGCAGTTGACAGATTTGCAATATTATTCTCTTTTATTGTTTTCATCCAGGCTAGGCTGAATGCAAATGCTTTTGCTTCTTCATCTCTTTCATTTTCCAATCTTCTTGTCAATACATGGCCTAATTCATGGCCTAGTGTAAGCATCATCCTGTCTAATAGGTCATTTTTCACAAATATCTCTGAGATCAATCCAAGATGTTTCCTGTTCAATGCAAACCCTAATACATTTGCAGGATGCATCTTTCTCATCTCTTCTTCTGAAACAACTCTTATGACAACATCATCAGGGAATTCTCTTCCAGTTAATTTGGAAAATGCCTCTTCAACAAATTCTTTTACAGCAGATGCTTCACCAATGAAAACAGTCTTTGGCCTTTGCGGATTCAGGAAATCATCTACTCCTGAATAATATGTCTGGGTTACTCTCTTATGCGATCTGTAGCCGTCAGAATAAATCTCTTTTTTTACATTATCAAAATCATATCTTGCAATAGGATTGAACTGTTGCACAGCCTCTGCTGCAATCATATAAGAAGCATGCTCTCTGCCAGCCCCTCCTCTGTATGAGCCAACTATGTTTTCTAAACTGGAATAACTTGCACTTCCGCAGCTTCCACAATATCCACATCCATTTGAATATGCCATTATCTGCCTCTTTCCATCCATCCGTCAATGCCTGTAAAGCAAACCTTAATTGGAGGTATTTCTCTAAAACCATCAATTCCAGTTTCGCACAATGTAAACCTTAAGCTTGAGTCAAACCATACCATATTCATCAACCTAGTCGTGACTATTACATCACACTATAGATTGTAAGTCTTTTATGCTTATAAACACTCTCGTATAGAAATAGCCAAATGTGAGACTAAAAAGTCATACATTTAAACTGACTATGTGACTACTTTATAGAGGCTACAAAAACAAAAGATTTATATACGGGTAATACGTCTTATTTGTTAGAGGGCTTATGAATAATTTAGAAGATATACTACATGAACTGGAATATCCTAGAAAGAGTTACAGTGAGAGTATTATATCTAAAAAAGAATTACATAATATCAACCGGTACTCCATCATAAGCAATGATTATAATAATAAGATTCTTGAAGAGAGATATAATGATAATATAATTAAACCAAAATCCCTTGAACATATAATTGATTCAAACTACATCAGCAAAGAAGAAAAAATCTTCAGTAACAAATATAACAGTGGTAAAATCTTTGAATCGTATTCTAACAAAATTGAGGATAAGTATAATTCTTTAGAAAAAATCATAGACCCTTACCTAAAGAAAGGCTATTCTATTATTAACATTTCGGAATATATACAAGATTATGAACTGAAAGAGCCATCTATAGCCCCTGAAAAAGTTGGAAGAATTACATTATCAGAAACAGCAATCCCTCAACTTCCAGAAGAATACAAGACATTAGCACAATCATTGGCAAAACAGCATCCTGGGATCAAATATGTAGGGCAAACCACTTTGAGAGACAAATCCCAGCACAATGTTGATATCTTAACATTTGAATATATGGAAAACGGAGAACTAAGGCAGATGCATGTTGTTGTTAAAGACAAGGACAAGAAAGAAGAAGTGCTTCCAGAGTTCTTGGCCAGCCTTGGCATCAGCACACATTCTGTTTATGACAGAAATGCCAGATTGCTGTTGCAGCATGTTGGAGAGGAGGAATTAAGGGATATTGTAACAAGAGGCTCTGAGTCAGAGCTTAGAACAGCATGCGGAAAAGCATTGGATAAGATCTCTAAAATACATGTTCTTGCATCATTGCACTTGCCAGAACTAAGAGAGCAGTTTGGCCTTGATTTAGAAGTTGCTGATTATCATACTCAATTTACAAGCAGATTCCTAGAGCCTGTGTCAGGAAATTCTTTGATCATAAGCCCTCAAAGAACTAGATTGATGCAGGCTTATTCTGCTTTTACACAATCATTTATTCCAAGCTCATTTACACACGGAGATTTCCACATAGGAAACTGCAGAATATCTCCAGAAGAATGTTTTGTAATAGACTATGAATGGGCAAAGATAGGAAGAAAATTAGATGATATTTCAAGATTTGTAAATTCAGTTGTAAGATACAGGCCTGGAATAGATGCGCAAGATTTCACACAGGAAGCACTAAAGCAGTATGTTGAATTCCATAATGGGCATTCAGCAGAGCACAATGCTCCATTGATGCTGCCAAATGAAAGATTAAAAACAGCATTGGAATATTCATTGATTAATGACGAGTTGTACAAGGTTGGAGAATATATATTGTTTGCACAAGCACATCCAGCTGTTCAGGAAGACAAGCTGCAGAAAAGCGGCGAATGCTTTGAAAGGGCATTGGATAAGATAGATAATGCTATGGCAAAATCAAGAGATTATCATACTTTAGCAAATCTAAGAAACGCTTTGATTTACTATGCAGCAGTTTCCCCTCACAAATATTTAAGGGAAGTTGCAGAAAAATATAAAGCTCCAAAAGTTCAGGTTAGTTCTCCTTTAGTGCTAGCTGCTTAATCAAGCATCAATGCAAAATAGCTTCCAGCAGTGTTGTAGATTTTTTCTATTAAAGAAATAAGCTGATGGCTTAAAACAACTTCTTTGTTCTTTTTCAGGAATACATTTGCTTTATCGATAAGCGATTTCCTGTTTTTATAGATGAATTTCTTTTTCTCTGGATCAAAATTGTAATATGCGTGGTATAATATCCTATAATAATTATTTATCTCTTTTAATAATTCTAAAACATCTTTATCAACCTGTTTTTTGCTATCAGCAAAAGCGTCGCATATATACTTATATCCATCAGCGACTCTTTCTAAATTTTGCACCATATCATAAGCCTGAGAAGTCCTGTTTGGCTTTTTATATCCTTTTTTAGACAACAATCTTATTAAAAAGCTTGTAAACTTATTGTTAAGCCCTTCCAAATCCCTTATCTGCCTTAGCCTTGAAAACTCCTTTTTACTCAATGCATCATAGACATTTTCACTCATATCTTTTAATAACAAAAATACTTTTCTTAGGATATTGTCAAACTCCTCTTCCAATTCGCTTGAAATGCTTTTAATAACAACTTTATTCTCAGTCTGGTCAATTATCTCATATCCAATGCAGTCAGGGATTCTTTCCTTTATCTGCTTTAAAACCTCTTCGTCCTTGAAGTGTATTACTACTTCGTCATACCCTAGCATGTATAGATGAGAAAGGTCATTTTTTGTGAATATGCCTAGTTTTGAGGCATCCAGCTCTGCCTTGTTCTTCCCCATTGCCTTCTCTGTGGATATGTTGATGTTATTCCCGACTTCATCTATCTCTAATTCATCTCCTTCCTTAAGGTTGAATTTCTTTATCCAACTGGCTGGAAGGCTGATAGTCATGGTAGCTGCTCCCTGCTTTACTATTCTGCGTTTCATATTCAATAATATAATCCAGAACTATTTAAACCTTTTGTTTTGTATATACATATATACTAATCTATATTCTATAATAATAAGGTTTATACATAATCTAGAAATCTATATACTTACTAGAGAGTTACAAATAAGGTGAATAAAAATGACAGAAGAAAAAACAATTGAACAAAAGAAAGCTGAACTTGAAGGCATTATTAAAAGTTCAAAAAAAGAAATACTCGCAGGAGTTGCAAAGGCCGCAGCAACAGTAGTTTTGCCAATGGCGGCATTAGGCGGCGGGGCAGTACTAGTTTCTCAACTCTTTGAAAACCAAGACTTAGCCCGACTAGTAACTATAGTAGGAGGTGTTGGTATCGGGTATGTTTTCGGCAGTGAAGTAATAGAAAAAATGAAAGATGCTGTTGAAAACATAAGATTTGCGTACAGCTGTCTGGCATACAACAGAAAAGAGCTTTGTTCTCTGGGCAAGAATTATGCAGGTGAATCAAAATGAACGAAGAAAAAACACAACCACAATTAATGGTCTTGAAAGATGGAGTATTCAGGCCAGCTGAAATCACAATAGGACCTGGATTTGTAAAAACAATAGAGGATACAATCGCTGCAGAATCATTGCAATTGGTCAGCTCAGCCTACTTAGGTGATAGAAGGTATATTGAATGGACAGGCAAATCAACTTCCGAGCTGGACGAAATGAGGAAAGCGGAAATGCGTCTTGGGGCAGTCAATCATGCTGCGAGACTGGCAAAAGAGCTTGGCGTGCCTTATTTCAGCGTCAGTTTTACTGTAACAGAAGTAGAGCCTCCAATTGATCTTGACAAGCCGCCGCTGTCAGATTTTGATAAATATGTAAACGAACGCAAAGTAGAGTATGCACTTCATCCAACAGCACAGTTCTATATCAGAAAAGGTGAATCAAAATGAAAACACTATACGCAAACCCACAAATAATAGAAGGCAGTTTATTTACCCGCCCAGTACCTGTTGCTTCAATAGACGGAATTGTTAGAGAAGCAACTCTAACACAAGTTCCAGCAAAATCAGGAATGCCTGTAACGGGGCGCCTTGAGTTCAGGCTGGAAGGAAAGTCTCAGGTGTTTGTTATTCCAAATGCAGGCTACAGGATTGATGCAGGAGAAAGGGTTGTTGTTTACACTGAACCATTCCCTAAATGGGCTCCTAACTGGGATTATGCTGAAGCAGTGAGAGAGGAGAATGCACTTGCAATTACTGCGAAAAAAAAGACTAAGGAAATCAGTTCCCTAAAGAATTATATTGAACATATTAAGCCTCGTGAGAAGAATCCACTTAAGAAGAAGATCTACAATCTTGACTCTAAAGTATCATTAGAAACACTCGGGGAACAAATTGGACTAAAAGATACAGACATATCAAATCAATTTAACAAGTTTATCACAACAAAAGTTGTTGGAATCCAAGTTCTGGATGAAAAAGGCAATGTAAAATTCCAGGCAGTGCATGCTGCTGGATATTATTTTGGTGAAAGACTATAGATGGAGGAATGAAAAATGCCAATCAAATCAACATTAACAGGAAAAGATGAATATTATGAGATTACTGGAGTAGATGAATCAGGATTGATTCCAGAAGGAATGGTTCATGCCATGGTTGAGTACAGGGCTGGAAATCCATCTTTTATTTTTTATAGCAAAGTTGTTTCTCCTGAAACAAGAGAAAGATGGCATAAAACAAAGTTAACACCAGAATTGAGTAAAGAAATGGATAGCTATTATGCTTCTGAACGTGACCCTGAGAAAATAAAACAAGTTATTAAAATTTTAAAAGGTGAATGAAAAATGAAAGCACTTCAATACAAAAACCAAACTGTATACACACAATCAACAGACACAACTACTGTTGATGATTTAGATGAAGCACGAACTGGAATTGGCACAATCCTAGACGCATACTTTTTCCAAATAGACGGCGACAGGATGGTGCAAAAAATTGGTTTTGATAAAAAGAAGATTGAAAGAGAACAGTCAGGGCTTATGGTAGAAGTTAAACACAAGTCATGCGGGCAAGCATCTGTCTCTATAGCAGGACTGGACAGAATTGTATCTTTGTTATGCGAAACAGGCGCTTTAGGAGACTTGCCTGCTCTAAAAGGCAGAAAAGTTACAATATATGAAAGAGGGATTAAACTCATAGGGATAGGCTTGAAGGAGGAATGAAAAAATGAAATCAATAACAATAGACAAACTAACTGAGCAGGAAATGGAAAAAGTAAGGCAGTTTCTTGCACAAATGCCTAACAAACCTCATCAGGGAAAATTTAACGAATGTTATGGAGATTATGTTGCAGTTGAATCTGCTGATATCAAAGGAAACATTGTTTCAAAATATTTCCATTACGAAAATGTCAGGTTCATGCTAAAACATGACGCTTGTGTCCTTGGCTGCCCTTATGACGAAAGAAGGTGCAAAGAATACAATCAGACATGGCAAGGATTGATGGCTCTGATTGCAGAGTTTACGCAGCTGAAGGAGGATTGAAAATGGAACCAGAATACAATTTTAACATTGAAGTGTACAAGCCGAACATACACGGGCTAGGTAACTCGAATACTGAAACGATTTTGTTTTCAATAGGGAGAAGACTCGCACGCCAGGCGTCTGTTGAAGAACTTAGAAGAATAAAAGAAACATTTGACCAAGTGAATGAAATAATCAAGGCAGATGTCGGGCAGCTGAATGTAGATAAGGAAGATCTTGACACCTTTGAGACAGGCGAACCGCAAAAACTTGGCGATGAGCAAGTTCCGCTTGACGAGCTTCTTGGCTGCAAAGGATTTCAACGGGCGATTGTAAATAATGCACCCATTGGCATAAGCATTGACTCTGCTTTGGGATACGGGAAGCTTATTCGGGCATTCACGCACAGTGGAGACGCAATCAAGATTTACGAAGACACTGTAGCATCCCTCAGGGCTGTTGAAGACAACACACTGGCTGATAGAATCAAACAAGCATTACAGGAGTTTTCCAAAGAAAGTGGACTACGCTGCACTCCGTTTGATTTCTTTGAGATGAAATATGACAAAGAAAAAGCAAGAACTGTTTTGGAAAGACAGCTTGATGCAATTGGGCAGATGCCTGAAAACTGGGCAAGTTTCTATGTCTTAAAATCCCTAAGTCAGAGCAACTATTTTGGATTTATTGACCTCGGCAGAATCAAGCACGGAATGAGTGCTGAGAAAAACGGACCAATTAGTGCAATCAGGAAGCTTATAGGCAGGAAAGAAACTGAAGAAGAAGCTGACCTTGTGGCAAGGAACAAGAGACATGAAACAAAAGCAAAGCTTGTAGAAGTGCTTGCAAAACACGAAGGACCTTGCCTTTCATACGAAGCTCACAGAATTATGCTTCAGATAACGCGCCTGATGAATGATGCCCCTGCAAGAATAGGCCCTGTTGCGGACATTGTGCTTAACAAAAACTGGCACGAGAAGCTGTTTAGCCTGGATCCGTAAGATGGAAAGATGCCCAACGTGTGAAAGGGAATTTAAGGGAATACAGGACTTTCCTTTAGTTTATGTTGCAAAGTTTGAAAGGCTCGAGATTCCTCCTGATGTCAAGTTTCCTGATGTTGATTCTGGGTGTTATGTTGGACCAGAATCTGATGCTACTGATAATAAAAGACCGCCAAAACAGGTGGTCGAATTTTTTGAAAATAATGGGCAAGCGAAAGAATGTGAGTATGATGGCTGGGTGTGGAGGCTTGATGAAAGAAATTCAGAGCCCTTCCCAGGAGCATGGAGAGTTGTGTTTATTCCGAGCTCTAGATGGAGCGTAAAAAAGAGCTTGCGCAGGCTATTTTCTAAAAAAAGTGAAAAAAATGAAATTGAAAGATTTGGACAAAGAGGCCAAGACTGGGCAATTGGTGGCTATACAAGATACACATACGACATAAAAAAGCAAATTTTATCGCACTTGAACCCTTACTTTGACAAGCTTGAAACTCTTGTTGGGAAAGAAGTTCCAACTAAAGAAGTGCTTTTACCCGAAGACTGGAGTTATAGATTTCCTGAGACAAACTACGAGCTTGCTTTGTGGAGAATTCCAGACCCATGTGAGCTCCCAGATATTCGGCAAGAAGATCTGGTAAAGAGTTCTATGGCAAGAAATTTGGGTGAAGAAATATATAAAAAAATGTTAAACTTGGAAACACCCATGCCAACAAGAAAGCTCGTAATGCGCATTTGTAATGTTGACGACGGGGCGGAAGTTAACTATTTAGCAAATGTTGCATGGCTCGCTTATGAAGGAAGGCTTAAGAAAACAGGTTAAGATGGCAGAAGAACCAAAACAGAAAAACCTTGAACAAAAAATAGACTTGACAAAGGCAGAAGAACCGGAACCTGAAGTAACTACTTTGGCAAAAATAGTATGCACATCGTTGGGAGCAGCTTGTTTTGGTGCGTGTATTGCAGGATATGCTTTCGGGCTGAATTATTTACTCAAAAAGTATCAAGGAAAAGACCTCCAAGAATTCCTTTGGATAGCGTGTGCATATACTACGTTGAGTGTAGCAGCATACTGTGTAATTCCTGATGTGGCATTTTATGCATTAGACAAAATAGTTGACAAAATAATTGAATACAAAACAACTAAACAAAAATAATTTATTTCCCGCCAATAGTTGCTTCTTTCATCCATGGCTCCACTGGGGCTTTCTCATTGTCTGGAGGAACATCTTTCAGGTAAATCTCTTCAATCTTTGTTTTAAGCTCCATTACATCACCGCCTTTGCTTGTGTGCATTGTCTTTCCGCCTTTTATGAACAAAGCATATGGAAGCTCAGTTATATCTTCTTTTTTGAGAAAGCCTCTGTCTGACAAAAGTTCAAGTGTTTGTTTGCCACTATCAAAATTCAGGTTTGCAAAAATTATTCCTTTGCTCTTATAGGTTTCAGCAAACTCATTAAAACATTTTGTGTATACATTTGACAAACCAAACCAAGGCGCATTTATGTTTACAATAACGTTTTCATGATAGACAACAGCAGAATTCTTTGTTGTCAGCTCAACAACATATGTTTCTTTTTTTTCAATTGCTTGCTCTTGTTTCTTTGGGCTGAAATAAACCAATGCCCCTGTAATTGCAGCAGTCCCGATAACTGCAACTGCTACAATCTTGTCAAGTGTTTTCTTTTCCATAATCCCCCTCCGGAACCCAAATGCCGTGAGCCCATCTATAGTCTGAAATATCTCTGCCCCTCATTTGTTCGATAAGCTCGCATACTCTTGGCTCTTTCTGCCTCTGTTTCTGCATTTCAGCAGGCTCTTTCAGCTTAATAGTAACATAACGAGACAATGTTATAGGAAGCCTTACATCATGCCCGATTATCTTTTTATCAACTTCAGCAAAGCTTATTACAAGCAATTCTCTTGAATCTATGCCATAGCCGAATTTCATCTCAAAAAAGTTCTGCTTGTATGGGTCTGCCCTCGCAGTTGCAGAATATTCCTCAACAATCTTCTCAAGATCCCTTTTGTTGAAGAACCGTACATTTACTTTAGCCCAAGGCCCTCCAATATTGACGCTGAGCTGGTTTGCCTCAGGGTGTGTGAAAAAATCCCTGACTGCATCCTCGTATCTTTCATATGCCAACGGGCTTGTGATGCGGGCATAAATCACAGCAGGCCAGTAGTCTCTCTGATCTTTATGCCAATAGCTTACGAACTCATCAAACTCATTAAATTCAACCTGCTCAAGGACTATTTTCGTCAAGTCCATTATTCTGCCTCTGGCATCCAGACTGCCATTATCCTGTCATGATAGTTGCTAGGTCCATTTTCTGAAATATTAAACATCTTGCCCCATGAGCAAGGCGCTTCAAGGCAGGTGCTTACAATCCTGCCATTATCAAACGCGCTGAAGCTGATAACTAAAAGATCAAAAGAAAAATAGCCCTTGCCAAACTTCATCTCAAACACTCTTTTCTTTAGCTGCGCCCTTGCTGCAGCTGCATAAGTGCCTGCAAGCTCGCCAATATTTGACTCATTTACATCTTTTTTGAACAGCCTTCTCCATTTACTTCCTTCAGGCATTGCTTTGTCAAACACACTTATGCCCTGGGCATCCTTGTGCTGAAAGAAATCGTAGATTGCCTCTTCATGGCAGCTGTACATGAGCGGATTTTTAATTTTTGCATACCAGAGACAATCCAGCTGGGGCTTAACCTTATCCCATTTTACCTTCCATTCTGCATATTCATTATATCCTGTTTCCTGGAGGACAATCTGTTTAAGGTCCATACAAAGTGCAAGAAAAAGTTCTTTATAAATCTTCTATTTTAAACCTAATCTCTTCAGTTTTCTACACCAATATCCAAACCGAAAGATATATAAACTATAAGTTTATACATATAAACTGTGAGTTTATATGGTTGAGCTGACAGAAAATGAGATGAAAGCTGTATTAATGATTTTTAAGGATTTTAACACTAGATATAACTCTAATAATCTTGCCAAGGAAATAGGGCTTAGCGCTATGGGTACTTTAAAAATATTGAAAAAGCTCCATAAGCAGAACATTTTGAAGGTTGAAGAAATAGGAAAATCCAAAATTTATAGTATTGATTTTAATGATTATTCTAAACAATTCATCTCTTTTTTGCTTAGAAAGGAAGCAGAGGAAATTACGGGGAGAGTAAAGCGCTGGGTAGTTGAGCTTAGAAAATTAAAAGATACTGCAATTATAGGTATACTAGCTGGTTCTGTGCTAAAAACAGAGAAGTACAATGATGTTGATATTCTGGCAGCTCTTAGACAGCAGCAGATTAAGAAATTTAATGAAAGGATTAATGAAATGAATGAAATAAATATAAAAAGAATCCATCCAATAAAACAAGCAGTTAAGGATCTAAAGAACAACTTGTCTAAAAAAGATAAAGTTGTATTAGATATAATCAAATCAGGAATTGTATTATTTGGTTATGATGAATTTGTGGAGGTAGTGAAAAGTGTCTCACGCTGAAAACAAGGTCAAATGGTGTTTAAACAAGGCAGAGAAGGAATTAAAAGAAACAGGAAAACATAGAGGCCTTGTTAAAATTAAGCCTAATATTGAACTGGCAAGGCAGCATATAACCAAAGCAGAACATAATCTCAAAGCTGTGATATCTTTTAAGAAGAATGGGTTTTCTGACTGGTCTGCTTCAGCAACTTTTTATTCTATCTATCACGGATTGCTCGCAATCCTTGCTAAGTTAGGTTACGAGAGCAAAAACCAGGAATGCACTTTTGCATTGATTTATTCTTTGATTGAGAGTAAGGATATTAATCTTGACATTAATATCATAAAAGAGATTAATGTGCTAAATCATGAGGAGAGGCATGAAAATCCTACTGTTATTGAAGTGAGAGAATCAGAGCAATATGGAGTTGAGATTACACTGCAGAATGAAACTTACGAAAGGCTTTTATCTCTTGCTAAGAATGCTTTAGATCAAATTAAGAATATTATTGAAGAATAATTTTGGGGGCGATATAATGTACATATATGATATGGGTTATTACACTTATGAAGAAAGCGACTACCATCAGATTTGCCATGAGCAAAAATACAATGATAAGGAATTTGAGGAAATTGTTATTAAAGCAGCAATTAATATACTAAAAGAAAAAGAAACCAAAAAAGAAGAGAGAATAAGTTTCCAAGACATACTTCACGATGTTGTTGAAGAATTAATTAAAAACTTCGGTTTCAAAGAAGTTAAATTCACAGTAAGGCATTATATCTTTGGCTGGCCAAACATCCTGGATGAGAAAGACTGGAAAGGAGATAGGGGAAAAGAATTAAACCAGTTAACCAAAAGAATAAAAGAAGTTATCAAACTTCAATGAATCACTTCAACCCTAATTTCTTCAGCTTTCTATGAAGTGTCTCATATCTTAATCCAATTTTCCGTGCTGTTTTAGAGACATTCCCTTTGTTTTCTTTCAACGCTTTCTCAAAATACTGCTTCTCAAACATTGTTTCTGCTTCATCCCAGTTCATCTCTATTGTCGGCAATTCCTTTACAATCTCAGCGCTTAGCTGATCAACATTCTTGTACATGTCCTCTAATTTGCCAGGTCTGATTACTGTCTTGTAGCTTTCCAATGTTGATTTTAAAATCCCTTCAACAGCCTCTTTCCTGAAATAATCAGCCTTGATCATCTCTCGTCTTATCCCTTTGATTCCAATGTTTAATTCGTTTACAGCGCGGTGCACGCTTCTCCTGTCTAATCCAGCTTTTTCAGCAACAGCTGAGATATTCCCGAAATTAGTCTGCAGCATCCTAACTAAAAACTGCTTCTTGAAAAGTTTCTTTGCAGCCTTGAAACCGACTGAAGTGTCAATGTCATATGCAATCAATGGATTTTTTTCAATCTTGTCTGTTATATCCTTGCCGAATTCAGAAATCGTCACTCCAATGATCTTATGCATGCTCTCATCAAGCATTGGCTCAACTTTCTGCTTCAATACTTTATCCAGAGTCTCTTTTTCCATGTATGACTGAAATGTCTCACTAGTATATAAACATAATGAAATTAGAACAATTTCAAAATTTGCTAACGCAAATTAACTAAAAGAAACTTTTATATACTATATCTTACTAAATTCAGTAAAAGGGGTTGTATGAATGAAATTTGAAGTAAAAAGAGGTTTTAATCCTAATCTGACAAAATATGCTAATGAAGACCTGACAATTGCAAGGTCATTTGCAAAAAGGCTTCAGAACGAATTTGGAAATTTCTTGAAAGCAGTTGTCTTGTTCGGCTCAGCAGCAAGGAAAACACCTTTAGCAACAAGAGGAGATATAGATGTCCTGATAGTTGTAGATGATCTGTCAATAAGGATGACAAGAGAAGTCATAGAAGCATACAGGCTGATAACTGAAAAGACAATTGGAAAAGTCTCTACAAGGCTGCATGTCACTTCAATGACATTGACATCTTTCTGGGAATACATACGAGCAGGAGACCCTGTTGCAATAAATATATTGAGAGACGGGATTGCAATCATAGATTGTGGATTTTTCGACCCAATGCAGGCTTTGCTGATGCAAGGAAGAGTAAGGCCAACGCACGAATCAGTCTGGGTCTATTTTGGAAGAGCTCCAAGGACACTTGTGAATTCAAAATGGCATCTGTTGCAGGCAACTTTAGACCTATATTGGGCTGTGATTGATTCAACTCATGCAGCATTGATGCACATTGGAGAGATACCTCCATCGCCAGAGCATGCAGCAGATATGCTTGAGAAGCACCTTGTGAAAGAGCATAAGCTGGAGACAAAATACGCAAAAACAATGGAGAAATTCTTCAAGATAATGAAAGGCATCACCCACAGGGAGATCAAAGAGATAAAAGGCCCTGAATACGAAGCATTATACAAAGAAGCAGAAGATTTTGTCAACAGGATGCAGAAATTCATTGAAGTGTAATTCTAAAGAAAAAAAGAAAAATAAAAAAGAAAAAATAAAAAGATTTATTCTATTGGTCTCCTGAAAAGCAATACAGTCATTACTACTACTGCTATAAGCAATACTGCTACTGCTGCAATCAGCAATACGACAAATGCAGTGCTTTCAGTGAAAGGCTTGCTTTCTTCTGTCTCAGTGATTCCAAACTCATCCATAACTTCACTAGGGACAGTTACTTCTTCTCCTCCTGATTCAGTTACTTCAACATTAGTTGGAGTTGTTGGAGTAGTTGTTGCTGTCTCGCATTTGCTTACAACCAAATCAACATCTTTTAAGTCAGCTAGGATTCCATCCTCATCGTTTCCGCTGTAATATGCGCTTACCCTTACTGGATAAGTTCCAGCAACCAAGCTGTCTGGTACAGTGAATGTTATTGTTTTTGAGAATGATTCATCCTGATCAACCGTAATATCAGTCTGCTCAAATTTCAAGCCAAGCTCTTTGTTTGTCACATAAAGTGAAACTTCATCCTCGTCATCTTTACCTATGTTGCTAAGCTTTATCTGGATTGAATTCTCTCCTCTTGTGCAGCTTACAGAGCTTGCCTCAAGGCTGGCTGTCTTTATTATGATGTCATGTGACTTTCTTTCGACAGTAAAATCAAGTGCATATTTTACTCCGTGCTTTGCTCCGTGCTCATCATCTCCTTCAACAGTGACTTCCATATCATATGTGTCATCGCTTGCTTCCTCATCAGTTGTGAATGATATTGTTGCATCTCCGGTTTCTTCTGCATCTAGGTCTCCTAAACTTTCACTTTCATCAATATCTAGGTCATTATTGTCAATCAATACAGCAGCTTCAACATCCTCTATTGTTACATCGTCATCACTTTCATCATATAGGTTCTTTGCCTTGAAATCCATTTGGATATTGTCTCCTGGCTTTACATCTTTAACCTTATCTCCATCATCATAAGAGTCTGTATCTCCATCTGCCACTGTTATTTCCAATTTCTTGAAATCCAGCATGTTCTTTCTCTGCATATAAGCATCAAAAGAAGCAGTTGTGCTGTCGCTGAATGTGAATGTTACAGTAGCTACCTTGAATGCAACTTCTTGCAAATCAGAATTGACTGCATCTAATTGCTCAGGTATCCTTGCGCTAAGTGTGATTGCTTCTGGCACTCCTGCTGCAAGGCTCAAATCAACATCATTTAATGTTATGTTCAAATCAGTCAAGCTAAATCCGCTTGCAGGCGTTACAGTTATTGAGCTTACAGTAACAGCTGCTGTTGAGTTCAGTGTGACATCTCCTGTATCATATATGTTCTCATCAGCTTCTGCATCAGCATTTGGGTTGCTTGCCATCTGGCTACTATCACCAAATGTTGGGCTGCTGCTGCTGAATGTGCTCTGTACAGTTACAGCTGCGCTAACCATAGAAACGCTTAAAGCCAAGGTTAGAATAGCTAATATAGCCATTAATATACTTTTTTTCATTTTTATACTCCCTCCATATGTTTTTAAAATTATAAAAGGTACTTAAATACCCCCCGTATTTATTCTAGAGTAGTATCAGTGATATAAAAAGCTTACGGTAGTTTCTACATAATTAGAAGTCTTATTTCCACTTCTCTAAAGCCCTATATAATTCCCTATGGAATTCAGCATAATCAGAAAGAGGTATATCTTCAATTGTTGCTTCCAATGCCTGCCTTATTGCCCTTGCTTAGAAACGTTATGCACCACTGGTCACTGGACATCTTAGCCCGCAGGATATATAAATACTAAACTCCATATAATTATTAAAATCTAAGAACCATGATTTAAAATGAAAAATCACCAAAAACTAAGATTAAGGAATCATATAAACCACATTCAAAATTATAAACTTTCTTTATTTGACGTTTTCATTAAGAAAACTGAAAATGATGAAATTTACGTAAGGGGATTGAATAGAGAGATCAAAAAATTAGTATTCTATTTCAGAAAAAATAATATTAGAGTGTGGCAATTAGAAGAAGCATTAGGAATAAAGAAGCATTCTATTAATTGGTGGTATGATCAAGGTATGCCTTTGTCTCATCTTTTTAACATTAAAAAGATATACAACAACACATTCAAGAAAGGACTGCCGCAAAAAAACATTATTTTAAGTCTTAGAGGATCTCACCACAATATAAAAATTCCTAAACTTAATAGAAAATTAGCATATGTAACTGGATATTTATATGGGGATGGAACTTTATCCTCCTATAAGAAAGGAGAAAGACTAGAGTTTTATGATATATCTAAAGAATATTTAGAATACACTGCTTCAAACATAACAAACTTATTTAATATAAAGACCTATTCTATTAAAAAAGATAAAAGAAAGGAATGTTTCCAACTAAGATTTAACAATAAACTGTTAGTTTTATTTTTTAATAAAGTGTTTGAAGTTCCTATTGGCAAAAAGAAAGGAAAATCAAAAATTCCAGAGATTATTAAAGATTCGTCTTATGTTCTAGATTTTATTAGTGGATTTTTTGATGCGGAAGGCCATGTATATTACACACCTGAATATGGATATAGAATTTCTTGTGCTCAATGTGATAACTTATTTCTAAAAGAGATATCCGATGCTCTATTTAAATTAAAGATAGCCAATAAAATAACCAATTATAGAAGTAGGATTTATGAACTTCGTATTAGTAATAAAGAAAATTTTTATAAATTTCTATCAATATTTAAATTAAAACATCCAGCTAAAACGTCTAGAATCAAGCTAGCTTTAGAGAAGAAATCTACTATAAAACATAAAAGAAATTAAAATTTTTTCTTGAATTTATCTATAGCATCTTTAAGTTCTCGGTGGAATTCAGCGTAATCAGAAAGAGGTATATCTTCCATTGTAGCTTCTAATGCCTGCCTTACTCCTCTAGCTCCATAATATGTACCTTTTGGATGCCAATGGACACCTCCACCAAATTGCATTATAATGTTTTTACCCATATTTTTGATTAAAGAAGGTATATCTAAAGCGCATAATCCTCCTGAGCAGACAGCAAAAATAGGCTTTATATTATACCAGCTTTGCTCAAGCATGTGCTCTGCCTTGCTCGGATGTATGATTCTTTTTTCAATCTCTTCTCCTATTGCTTCAACTTCTTCTTTGCCTCCTTTCATTTTTCCTACAATTGCTCCTACATGTATCTGGTCAATTCCAATCAATCTTGCTGATTTTGCAATCGCCAGCATGGAAATCCCGTGCCTTGGATTGTTTGTAAATGCTCCGTGCATTGCCCTGTGTGCGTGAATAACTAGTCCTAAGTCTGACTCCCTTAATGTCTGCAAAGCACCCCAGCCGACTGTGATTATATCTATCATGACATACTCTCCGCCGTTTTCCTTGACAAACCTTGCCCTCCTCAGCATCTCTCTTGTCTCTGCAGTGACATTTGCCATGTACATCTTTCTTTCTCCTGTCTCTTTCTCTGCCTTATCCCTCATCTTCAATGTCTCCTTTATCCTTTTTTCAAAATTATTGAATCCCATAGAAGTCAGATTCTCATCATCCTTTATTATGTCCAATCCGCCTGTCCATGCCTCGTAAGCAACCCTTGCATGGTTCTTCTCATCCAGCCCTACTTTTGGCTTTATGATTGTCCCTACCAATGGCCTTTTCTTTATTTTCAACAATCTTCTGACACCTTCGATTCCGAATTTTGGTCCTGCAAACCTGTTCATTATTGATTTTGGGAAATGGATGTCCTGCAGCCTCAGGTTCTTCACAGCGCTCATTCCAAAGATATTTCCTGCGACAGCAGAATATATCTGAGGCATGTTTCCTGCTTCAAACAATTCAGAAGGATATGCAATCCTCACTTCTCCTGTCTTTTTGCTTATATAGAATACATGCGGCTTTAGCTTCCTTGCAACCCATTTGTTCATTGTGGAGATGTCAGTCCATGTGCCGATGCTGCTTTCTCCTGCGACATGCTCGCATGCCTTTTCAATAGAAATCTTATTAGGCTCTAGACGATATTCTGCAACAAGATCATTCCTGTTAGGCTTATATCTTAAATCAATATATTCTAACAATTACAAAGCACCTCTTTTTTAACAAATTAAAAAGATAGTATCCAGCTATCTCTTGTTTCCGTAATAAAACATCTTTTCAACAGAAACCTGGTCAGACTTGTAGTTGCCCATCCTTGGATGAGATTTTGGCTTCTCTTCTTTCTCAGCAGGCTTTCTTACTTCCTGCACGCTTATTGTCTGCTGCGCAGCTCTTGGCTCTCCTGCTTTTAGTTTTGAAACCTGGTCTTTCAATGAATGGATCTCTCTTTCGAGTGCAACAAGCGCATTCTTATAGCCGTTCATCTGAGCCTCTATGCCTTCTTTTGTCCTTTCAAGCATGTTCCTGAGCTTCTCAAAACTGTCTCCTGCAGCAACACTCTGTTTTTCAGAAGTTTCTCTTACCTGGACATTGGCGCTGACAATCTCTTTGTTAAGCATCTCCTGCGCTCTTTTGACAGCCTCGTCTCTTGAGCTGACTAACCCTTTTTTCAATAGTTCCTGTGCAAGGGTGTTTACCTTTTGTATGTCCTCTACGCTCATTATTCTTCCTCCTCCTCTGTTTTTTCAAATTCCTCTTTTTTTAACTTAGATTTACTTTCTCCTTTATGAATTTTTTCTTTTGTTTCGCCTTCTTCCTCTTCCTCTGCTTCTTTTCTCTGCATCTCTGCAATAGTTTCATCTTCTTCATTTATCATCTCTTCAGCCATTTTCGCAGCTTCATCCATTGACTTGGCTAACCCAGACCTCTTCAATGTCTTTGCAAGCTTGTTTATCCTGTCAATTTTTTTGAAATCAACCATTTTATTCTGTTGTTGTAAAAACATCTCCTCCTTTTTGGAATATCCTCTTGCCCTGTTTCTTCAGCCCCATATTTAATACTTTCCCAATAAATATGATGTGGTCTCCTGCCTCAATCTCATTGACAACATGGCATTCCAAAAAGCCAGATGCCTGCTTTATCCTTGGGCAGTCAATCTTTTCAGATTCTTCTTTTGCAAATCCTGCTTCTTTGAATTTGTCAATGTGCTCTCCAGTGTTTCTTCCGCAGAGCAATACCTCTTTCTTGAATTTTATGTCCATGAAATTGACAGCAAAAACCTTTGACTTTTGTATCAATCCTGTAGAATATCTTGTTTTTCCAGCAGAGATAGCATATAATGGAGGCTCAAAAGAGACAGGCATGTGCCATGCAAGCGTGAATATATTGTCTTTGATATCATGCTCAGTAGAGAATCTTTTCTTGATTTCTGCTCTTGAAGTTACAAGAACAACTTGTCTTGGGTTTGCGATGTCTGAAATCCTCATCTGCATTGTCTATATTATAAATAATTTATAAATTTTGTGAAACATGAAACTTTTTTTTAGATAAATTTAAATAATTGATATAATATATTTAGATTTGATGATATACATCCATACATTAAAGGATTTGCATCCTAAGACAGCAGAGATTGAAAGCACATTGCTTATCAGGGAGCTGAAGAAAAACCACATCTTGCCTTTGCCAGAAAGCTCTCTTCAAGAGCATTTCTTCACTTTTTTCATGTCAGAGACAGACAAGCAGTCGATCTTAAGTGCAATTTCTCTTATCGAGCCTGTATCTGAGGAAATAAAAGCAGTTCTTGCTGAAAAAAACCCAATCCACGAGCCTATTAATCTGCAAAGGGCAATAAATATAGTGGGTGGACTTCCTGCCATACTGACAAATACATTGAATTATGCAGATGAAATCAGCAATTGGAAAAGTGAATTCACCCATGACTTTGCGATTCTGTTGAACATGATTCCTGAATTGAAGACAAAAGAGCAGAAGGTTGCTTTGGACAAGAATCTGAGCCAGATATTTGAAAAGATTTTGAGAAACAACCAGTTTGCATTTAACTTAAATGGCGTAATAAATGAGGCGCATGTAGAGCATATCAGCTCTTTGTGCGCAAGCATGTCAAATGGATATTTCTTCCATGTGACTTTAGAAGAAGAGATAAAGAAGCAGAATTTTGACAACATAAAAGAAAGGATACCTTTTGTTGAATTAGAGCGTGTCACTAATATAACTCAGAAGCTTCTTGAGATAAAGAAAGGAGTAGAAAGGGCATATGAGAATAATATGCGAATGGTAAATTTAGCAGTGCTATTATATTCTTACATCAAGTGGGCAAACCAGAAATTAAAATAAGTTCTTAATTATCAGAATAAGCTTTTAGATATTCTTCAAGTTTCGGGCCTAAGCTGCCATTTACAATATACCCTGGATTCAATTCTTGTTTCTGAAGCAGAGCAACTAATCCAGTGTAAACATCAGAAGGCAGGCTGTTTATTTCAGTCCTGCTGGATTTGAAGTTCAGTGCAATTGTTCCTCTATTCTTGCTGATTTTCTCCACAACCAGATTTCCGTTATCCATCCTTGCTGCGTAATACCCCGTTACATGCAGCTTGCCATTACTTTTTTCAGAATCATACCTCATCAGAATTAGCTCATGGATATCTCCTTGCTTAGGGTTTCTTACAACACTTCCAATTTCTACTGTCATTTTTATATTACAAATATCAAGTCTTTTTTTTCCTCGATTACTTGTTTAACCTCGAATATCTTATTTATATAATGTTCTATCTGAACTCTCATATTGACTGCCTTTAAAAAGCTTATGGTATATCTGCCTTTTCCAACCCTTTTAATCTCGCTCAGCCCTTTCTCGATATCATGGAAATTCTGTATTGCTGTGATGCTTATCACAATATCAAATGTCTTGTCTTTGAAAGGGATGTGCTCTGCTTCTGCATTGACCCAGATGCCAGGACCAGCCTTTTTTAATAGCTTGATTGCAGGGTCTAATCCTATTTTTTTGCATTTCCATGGCTTTGTTGTCAAGCCTGTTCCGCATCCGACATCTAATAATAGCTCATCTGGCTTGGGCTTCAGATATTTGGAAATCAAGGCTACTTTTTCCATCTGCTCTTCTTTATGCAATTCTTCATACCCTTCTGCTATTTCGTCATAATATGTCATTTGATATCGTTCCGTGGAACTGTAAGTTCCACATTGCATGTTGCGTGTCAACTGAGCGTAACCAGTTGCTGAGTATCAATCTGCTATTTCGTCATAATAATTGTCCATATCTGCAATAAGTTTTATAAACTATTTAATATTCTTTGTGGTTATGATGCAGAGCATACTTGCGAAATTAAAGGAAATGACTGGAAAACCGCATGTCCAGCTCACAGAAAGAGGCAATAAGTCAATAAATATAGCCTTAGATCTCGCAAAACAGCTTGACAAGACAACTGTCTTGATCCCAGACCAGGCTGGTTGGATTTACTATAAAAAAGCCCCAAAGAGATTCAAATTGGCGATAAAAGAAATAAAAACAAGCCATGGCTTGATAGACTTGGAAGACCTGGAGAAGAATGCAGACGAGAATTCTGTTTTGCTGACATGCTCAATGCCTGGCTATTTTGCAGTAGATAATATGCAGGAGATAATGAAGATATGCAGCAAAAAAGCATGCATATTGATAAATGATGTTTCAGGAGCAATTGGCATGGATGCAGCAAAGATAGGCCACATACTTGTCTGTTCATTTGGAAAATGGAAGCCAGTCAACCTGGAATACGGCGGATTTATTGCAACAGATGACAAGAAATTCTATGAAGGGTTTGATGCTTCTTATTTTGATGAGAACAAGTATGCTGATTTGCTGAAAAGATTTGATGCTCTTCCAGAAAGGATGAAGAAATTTGATGAAAAGAGAAAGCAAGTTCTTGAGGATCTGGAAAGCTTCAAGATAATCCACGCAGACAAGGCTGGAATAAATGTAATTGTCAAGTTTGACGACGATGAGATAAAGCAGAGGATAATAGATTACTGCGCTGAGAACAATCTGGAATATACAGAGTGCCCTAGATATATACGGGTGAATGAGAAAGCTATTTCTGTTGAAGTGAAAAGATTATAAAACCACAATCTATTTAAACAATCTACCTTTCTTTTTCCTCATGGCTCAAGTCAAAATTCTAGTCAAAGGATACTATAAAATTAAGGACAGAAAAGAGCATGTCTCTCCTACAATGACTTTGGTCAAAGACAAAGGAATCAACATGGTTGTTGACCCTGGCTCAATCCAAGACAAAAAGATCCTGATAACTGCTTTGAAGAAAGAAGGATTTACTCCAGAAAAGATAAATTTTGTATGCATCACTCATTCTCATCCAGACCATTATCTTAATCTTGGTATGTTTCCAAACGCAAAAGTTCTGGATTACTGGGGAGTATGGGAAAAAGATACAGTCCATGATTGGAAAGAAAGATTCTCAGAAGACATTGAGATAATCAGGACGCCTGGCCATAACTATGACTGCATAACTCTGTTTGTCAAGACAAAAAAAGGAATTGTCGCAGTAGCAGGAGATGTTTTCATAACAGAAAATCCTCCAAAAGAAGACCCTTTTGCGTCTGACAGCAAAACACTTAAAAAAAGCAAGCAACTAGTGCTGAAAAAAGCAAACTTTATAATCCCAGGACATGGAAACATCTACGAGGTGCATCAAAAATGACTTTAAACATGCCAGAATCAATGGATGAATGCTTCTATTTTACTAACAGGACTTTAGACGGAGGAAAGGGAAGTATTATTGCATGGGTTTACAGACCAGACTGCCCAAAATGCAAAAAGGCAAAGATGGGCAAGCCAGTTGACCCAAAGACAGGGAAAGTCAAGAAAAAAGCAGATTTTTATCAATGCCCTGCCTGCAAATATGAAGTAAACTCAGATGAATTTGACCAGACATTAAAGGTTGAAATCCAGTACAAATGCCCATTCTGCGGAAATGAAGGAGAGGCAACAACAGAATACAAGAGGAAGAAATACATGGGAGTTGATGCTTATGTCTTTGAATGCCAGAAATGCAATAAGAAGATTGGAATCACAAAGAAGATGAAGAAAGTAAAGAGCAAAGACAAAAAAGCAGATGTTGATGCTGACTGATTAACCAATCAGCAACAGCGTAGTGCTGAATATAACCTCATATCCTTTGTCATCATAATCGATGCACAATGAAACATATCCTTTTTCTGGAACTTTGAAGAGGCTTCCTTTGGCATAACAGGACTGAAGTATGCTCAGCAGGTCAGAATCATTGCTTACAATCGCAGCCCCCTTGTCTTTTGCAGCAAGCTCAGCTGCAGTGACAACAAGCCTTTCATCAGTATCACTTTCTGGACTTGCTTCTCTTTGAAATTTGCGTTCAGGATATCTGAAGCCATAATCTTTCTTTAATTGTCTGTCCTTGACCCTTGCTTTGACAGCAGCAAGCAGATTTTCATCTTCCAAACTTACAATCCTGCCTTTGAAAATGCGATTCAATTCAAAGAGCTTATCCGCATATATTCTTAGGTATTCTATATTTTTTTCTTCGAAGTCGCTTACAGGCTTGTAATCAAAATGTTTGCCTTTTTTGGTTATCTTGCCTGTCCTGTCTGAATTCCTTTCATTGTACAAACAAACCCTTTTTCCTGATTTTCTTGTCCTCAACTGCTTTTCATGATATCCTATCTGCCCATTTATAATCTGCATATGCTTTTCTGATTCTGCAGCAGCTTCTTTGATTGTGCAGATGTTTGGATTGGCTGCAAGAGAGCTTGTCAACCTGCTTGCAATTTCAACCTGCTTTTCAACGTGGCTTGGATCAATAGAAAGCTCATCATGGCAGTCGTACAGCTTAGTAGTAAGCCTGTCTCCAATTTGACCAAGAGAGCAGGAATCAATCAAAACCACATCATTGTTTCTAGCTATCTCGTCTAGACTGTACTTTATGGATTGCACTTGCCATTCCATCTTCTCCATATTGTTTTTATTAAATAAATTGATTTAAAAACCTTCGTTAATTAACAAAGGTCTGTCAATGAAGTTGGTTTCAATTTATTGAAACCTTGAAGGCGCAACGCCTTCTTTGAATTTACATTCGTCTATTTTTTACTCGAAATCTTTATATACAATAACTCTTATTTTCACAATTATGCCAAAGAAATTTTACATAACAACAGCCATAGCCTATCCCAATTCAGTTCCGCATCTTGGCCATTGCCTTGAAATCATCCAGGCAGATGCAACTGCAAGATTCCAGAAATTATTAGGAAAAAAAGTTTTCTTCCAGACAGGCACAGATGAGCACGGAACAAAGAATTGGCAGACTGCAAAGCAGCAGAAAAAAGACATAATGGAATTCCTTGATGCAAACGTCAATGTTTTCAAGGAACTGTACAGCCTGCTGAACATTGATTATGATAATTTCATAAGGACAACTGACCAGAAAAGGCATTTCCCAGGAGCAAAAAAGCTTTGGGAAGAATTAGTTAAGTCAGGAGACATCTACAAGAAGAAATATTCTGGACTATACTGCACAGGATGCGAGGCATTCAAGACAGAAAAGGAATTAGAAAAGGGAAAATGCCCAGAGCATCCGACAAGAGAGATAGAGGTTGTAGAGGAGGAGAATTATTTCTTCAAGCTTTCAAAATACAAGGATGATGTTTTAAGGATAATAAAAAAAGGAGAATACAAGATAATTCCAGACATAAGGAAAAATGAGATAGTGTCTTGGCTGGAAAATGCAAAAGACATCTCTTTCTCAAGGCCAAAGACATCTTTGTCATGGGGGATCCCTGTGCCTGGAGATGACACCCATGTCATGTATGTCTGGTGCGATGCATTGTCAAATTATATAACAGGAATCGGCTATGGAAGAGCAGAAGACGACTTCAAGAAAGTCTGGCCAGCAGACGTGCATATAATCGGTAAAGACATCCTGAGATTCCATGCAGCTTTCTGGCCTGCAATGCTGCTTTCAGCAAAGCTTCCTTTGCCAAAAGAATTGTTTGTCCATGGATGGGTTCTGAGCAAAGGGGCAAAGATGGCAAAATCAACAGGAGTTGTTATAGAGCCGTTTGAGCAGATAAAAAAGTATGGAGTAGAGCCATTCAGGTTTTACATCCTGAGCTCAATGCCCATTGATGGAGATGGAGAATATTCAGAAGAATTGGTCAGAGAAAGGATAAATTCAGAGCTTGTCGGAAATTTCTCAAATTTCTGCTACAGGGTCTTGTCATTTACAGCAAAAAATTACAATTCTGAGATAAAAGAGCTGGACAAAGATGAAGTCATGACAGAGATAACAGCAAAGTTTGACATGATAAAGAAGGCATACGAAGGATATGATTTCAAGAAAGCGATTGACGAGATAATGGCTGTCTCTGCATTAGGCAACCAGTATTTCCAGAAAAAAGAGCCATGGAAGAATGTTGAAACATCTCAGGAAGTTTTAGCTACTTGCATAAATATAATCAAGAACTTGGCAATTTTATTGCAGCCAGTCATGCCTGTATTAACAGAAAACCTGAAGAAGCAGCTGAACATCAGGAAGCTTGCTTGGAAAGATTTGAATTTCAAGCTGAAGAACCACCAGATTGGAAAGCCAGAAATTCTTGTGCAGAAGATTAAATAATCATTTTGTTCTTTTTTTATGGATGAATAGATATCTCCTTAAAAAATAATTTACAAATCCTTCTTCATCCTTTTGTAATGCTTTATAATATACCTTTCTTTTTTTATATTCTATAATGAGCATTGGATAACTATGATGCCAAAGAAGATGGTTTAGTATTAGCCTTCCAATTCTTCCATTACCGTCTCCAAAAGGATGGATTTTTTCAAATCTATAATGGGTTCTTGCTGACAATTCCACAGGGTTAATCTTAGTCCTGTCTATAAACTTAATCAATTGATTCATAAGTTTTTTAACATCCTGCCAGTCTGGAGCTCTATAACCCCCTACTCTCACAAGATAATCCCTGAATTTTCCGGCAATATCTGGTTTTGTTTCTCCAAAAATCTCTTCATGCCATCTCAATAGTAACTTATTTGATATCTTTTCTTTTTTATTTAACATGTCTAAGAAAACTTTAGAATGAGCTTCTGTTTCTTTGGTCTCTCTTAAAGGCTTGTTTGGTGCGATTTTGTCATGTATAATCTCTCTTGCCTCTTCTAGGGTAATTGTTGAGCCCTCTATAGCATTAGTATTATATGTAAAAGCTATAGCAATTTCCTCTTTTTCTTTTTCCTGTACTGATATAGGGTATTTTTTCCATTCCCTTTGAAAATCTTTTTTTATGCTTTCAAGTTTTTTATGCAGCTCCTTTTTTTCTTCTTTTCGCAGCTGCTCTTTGATTTTACCTATATCCCCAGGCAAGGTTTTTCCAAGATATTTTTCCCTAGTGATTATCTTTCCTTTCTTCCTAAATGAATGCTGCAGATAGAAATACTCTTGCTTTCCTTTTCTCCTTTTAATTATTCTCATAGAATATTATTACCATTACAAACTATTTAAATCTTTTGTTTTTAATTGCTTTTGTAATGGTAGTATGTAAGAACCAAGCCCCAACAAGCAAGCATTCAAATTATTGCATTCTATGCCTGCGCTTCTGCAGCGCTTGCCTGAGCCAAGCTGAAGCAGCTTTGCCTTAGATATTGGTCATTCATCTTTGTGCAGACAGTGTAATCTCCATTCAATGCAGCGGTTGTATAGCAGCTGTCTTTCTTGATAAGAGAGACAATTGGCTCGCAGTATTTGCTCTGCTTAGCTATCTCGCCAACAGTCAGATGGCAGCTGTCTTTTGTTGTTGCATCTTCCTGGCCAGCGCAGTAATCAGCAGCATTGTCAGGGCTTGTCGCAGCCATCTCTTTTGCCTTGTAGATCACGTCAAGAATTGTCTCAGGAGCTCCAGGAACTTGTGGAGGCGGAGGAGGCAATGCTTTGCAGTCAGCAGGACAGTCAGCATTACTTTCTCCTGCATCGCATATCATGTTTCCGCAGCAGGGGATGATTGGCTCATTGACACAATTATAATCAGTTTCAATCCCGCAGTAATCCCTTGTGCATTCATTGAAATCATCGCAGCTAGAAGGGCATTCTTGCCCAGGAATTTCAGAAGGCACTTCTTCAGCAGCTATTTCTTTAACCCTTATTGTAAATGAGGAAGTTGCTGTCTGCCCATCATACATCGCAGTAGTCTTGATTGAATAGCTTCCAGGAGCAGCATTTTCAGGAATTGTCATCTGGCTTACCTTTGCAGCCCTTGTCTCCAAAGCCATTGTCTCCTGCTTTGTTTCAATGACTAATCCCATTGAATCTGTCAGATCATGGCTCAAAGAAACATCATATCTTTTTGCAGCACCCATATTGACCAAGGCAACATTAAAGCCAATGTTTTTTCCAGCTTCAACCTCGTTTGTAAGAGCAGAGGTTTCCAGATCAATAAGCTGTTTAGGCGCTTCTTCTCCTCCTAAAGAGAAAAACAGGATTATTACAACAACTAATGCAGCTCCAATCACTCCTGCAATTGCCCATAAAGGTATTTTCTTTGCAGAAACAGGCTTGTAAGCATAGGCAGCTGCTTCATTCACATCCCTTATGTCATATCCATTCCTTATTAGGAAATCCTTTATTGTTTTTATATCATACCCAGCATTTAACTGCTGTTTTATGTAAGGAGCAAGCCTTGGAACTGCCATTGGATACAATAAATCAACACTCTTTAAAATAGTTTACTATCATTGAAAAGAAACAAAAACAGGTTCAGCCTGATTGTTCGTCTAATGATGGGCTAAAAATACCAAAAAGTTTATATATAATAAATTAATAGGTTGGATTGAGGGGAATTATAGTGAAAAAAAGGGGACAGATAACTATATTCATCATCATAGGCATCTTGATTTTGATTGCTGCAGCAATCGTTTTCTATATTTATTCTATAACTGCTGAAAAAAAGCTTACTCCTGAGATGATTCCTGCGATAACAGAGATGCCTGAGGAATTAAGGCCTGTAAGGCTTTATACACAAGAATGCCTTTATCAGATATCTGAAGAAGCATTCAGGAAATTAGGAGACAATGGAGGATATATCTATCCTGAAAAGATAGGAGCAACATTTAATCCATTGAATCCAACTGAATCAGATGGGCTCCAGTTTTCTCCAGAATCTCCGATTAAAATACCTTATTGGTGGTATCTTAGTTCAAAGAATAATTGCGCAGGAAACTGCAAATTCTCATCATTAAGGCCAGAGCTGTACAGGACATCAGGATTGCCTAATGATTTTTCTGTTGAATCTCAAGTAGATAACTATGTCAATGAGCAGCTTAAAGCTTGCCTTGATGGTTATCTTCCATTCAAAGAAGCAGGATTCACAATAGAAGAGCTTGGAGGCTTGAAAACAACTACTTTTATCGGAGATTACGATGTAAATGTTTTTGTTGATTATCCGCTTAAGCTGTCAAAAGGAAATATAACATATACTATTGATAGATTTTATGTATCTTTGCCTTTGCCTTTTAAGCCACTCTATGATCTGGCAACAGAGATTATTACATCAGAGACAAACCTGTCTTTCTTGGAAAGGCATACCTTGAACATGATAGTTGCGTTTGCATCGCTTGATGAAGGCAATTTGCCTCCAATGTCAGAATCAACTTTTGAAGTCAGCGCAGGAAAATTCTGGGCAGTTGAAGCAGTAAAGCCAAAGATTGAGGAGATGCTTATGAACTATGTTCCTGGCTTGCAGGTAATGAACACTTTAAATTTTGAAAGGCAGATACATCCAGGAAACAGGATTAGACAAGCAGTCTATGATAACATGGTTTTGCCATTGAACTTGGATGGAAAATATGATGCATATGAAGTCAGGTTTGATTATCTTGGATGGTGGCCGATTTATTTCAATGCAGGCAAGGATGGAATAATAAGCGCAGAATATCTTATCCCTCCAATCATCCCAATAGGCATCCAGAGATACAGCACTCTTTATGATATCTCTTTCCCTTCGCTTGTAACAATATCAGACCCTGCTGCATTTAATCAAGCAGGCTATTCCTTAAGGATTGCAATGGAGGCTAACATAAGGAACAACAGGGCAATTGATGCAAGCTTCCCTGGCTTTGAAGGCATTAATGCCCCTGGGCAAAGATCAATGTTCTGCAATCTTAACCAAAGGAACAGCGGCAATATAACTGTTGTTGTGAAGAATAAGCTGACAAACAAGGGAATACCTAAAGTCAGTGTGATGTACACATGCGGAGAAGACAGCTGCCCTATTGGCGTGACAAGCAGCAATGGCACAATCATTGCGCAGTTCCCAGTCTGCATCGGAGGATTTGTCTCATTTATGAACCTTGATTACTTCATACCTTCACAAAGATTGGATGCTATGCTTGACAAGAACGAGCTTATTGTTTCAGAAGGATATCCTTATGTCGATAAAAACATCAGCGTCATGAAATGGGGATATTCTGTTTCCCAGAAAAATATAACATCAAATCCATTAGACCTTGCAGCTGATGAGCAGGTTATCCTGACACTTAAGAAGATTCCAGACTCTCCAGGAGAAGACAATATGCAGTCAGTGGCATCTTATTATGGCAATGAGACAAGCACGATATTGCCTAAGATGGTGCCTGGAACATACGAAGTCAACGGCTTTCTTGTATTGCACAGGAATTTCACAATTCCAGAAGAGACAAGAAAAACAGGAGCAGGTTTTATTGGAGGATTGTTTGGAGCAGACGAGGAATTCACAATACCAGCAATCACATTCAATGAAAGCTATCCATCCGGAGGAGCAATATTGAATGAGCAGACAGGGTATGTTGTGATAACTCCAGATAATTTATATAATAGCAAAAAAATAACATTTTATCTGATAAGTCCTTTCTTGCCAAAGCATGTGGATGAGATTGAGTCTGACTGGACAGGCCTTTCATCAAGATTTAGGGCACAACTAGAGCCGACATACACGTATGAATAAGCAAATACTTTGCGCAAAAGCACTGTTCATGGTTTTGTTAATCATAACTCTCCCTGTCTATATCTCCAAAGCTTATGCTGCAGATGAATTGAATGTAGTCAAATATAGCGGAAAAGACGATGTAAATGGCTATTTTGGCCAGTATGACAATTGGAATCTTGAAGTTGATGCAAAAGCAGAAGGCGATGCAGAGATAACTTCTTCGCAAGTTAAAATTAATAATTTTCCTTTTAATTCCTGTGCTCCAGCTGCTCCTGGATATTACAAATGCATCTATACAGGCGAGTCTTATTCAATACCTCCTGGCTCTTATCCAGCAACTTTCACATTGGAATCTGATGCAGGAGAAACATTGGTTACAACTACAAAGACAATGACCGTTGACAATCTTGAGCCTGTAATTGAGTTTACTAAAAACCCTGTCCAGAACATGCAGAATGTTTCAGTTGGATTTACAATAAAAGACAGGGCATTTGAACAGAATAAATTTGACCTATGCTCTGGGATTAAAAGAGTTGAATTCTGGGACGGAGCAACTGAGCTTGACTCAACTTTCCCAAATGATACATCTGCCTGCATATTCTCAAAAGAAGTGAATCTTCCTCTTCCTGCATCTAATAGGATTACAATAAAAGCATATGATAATATGGGTAATCTGGCTGTCAAGGTAAGCCCGTCTTTCATGCTGGACAACAATGCGCCTGACTTTATAGAAGAAACCTTTGCAATCTACAAAGGAAAGATGCTTATCGGAGATTATATCTCTGGCCAGCCATTCTCAGCAACAATCTATTTGAGGATAAGGGATGATGGCTTGATTAATCCTGCAAAGACAAAAGCAGATTTCTCAGGATTAGGAGCAGGCTCTGCAGTCAAGGTTGACAATTGCGTCAAGGCAGGGAGAGAATATCAATGCCAGTGGAACAATGTCCCTGTTGCAATAACCTCTGCGCAGACAGTCAATATCGTCTTTACAACAGAAGATGCATTTGGAAATACTGCTGAAAAGATTATCACAAGGACATTCTCTGTTGATTCATCTGCTCCTGTGATAACATTTATCGGAACAGACTCTCCTTTTGAAGGAAAAGGATTCATCGGAAGCATCCCTATCGATGTTGTTGTCAAATTATCAGAATCAGGCTCTGGAATGTCTGACAGGAATATTTACCTGGATTTGTCTGACCTAGGGGCTTATGGCGCAAATAAGCAGGCAGATGAATGCAACCAGACAGGCGGAGAATGGGCTTGCAGATGGAAAGGATTGACAACAGCAAAGCCTCATGGCTCGTCTGTAGCTGTTTATGTTGTAACAGCAAGGGATAATTCAGGAAATGATGCAGCAGGGATAAATGCAGGCGTGCTTGGAGTGGATAGACAGCCTCCTGTAAATACAGCTCCTCAGGCAAGGGCAATTGCAGAAATCGCAAGAGCTCTTGGGATAATTGCTTCAAATGATGAGGTTATTGCTTATCTAAATGGAACAGATGATTCAGGAGTAAAGGCTTATGGAGATTTCTCAAGAGTGTATAATGTTCCAGGCTCAGATAAGCTTGAGGCAGAATGCATAAAAGAAGGCCTTGATTATGAATGCGCATGGGACTTGTCTTCAGTGATGTCTGGCTATATCAAGGCAAATGTGCCAATCACTTTGATTGACAGCGCAGGAAATTCTAAAGTAGTTCAGCTCCCATTTGAGATATTTGTAAAAGATTTTGAAGATACTCCTGATTACTGGAATGTTGCTTCTGTTGAAATGATGCCTTTTAAAATTGAAAGAAAGATTACTGCTTTGATAAGGCAGAGGGTTTATGCAAAAGTTAATCTGGTAAGCGGAGCAGGAGCAACCACAGTTGAGACAAAACTTGGGCAGTGTACAGGAGATACAGGATATATGAACAGCATTTCTATATTCAATAACCAGAGAGGCAGCTCAACACCTTATATTCTTTATGAGCTGAAAACATCAGATGTCTCTGGGATTGAAAAGCTTACTGTCAACTGCACTCTTAATATAGTTTCTCTTTACGGCAAGAAGCTTACTAACATTGAAGCAGAAAATGTCAGTGTGAAGATTTTGTTCTATAACTCATCCCTTGGAGAAGCAAGCGAGGAAGACCAAGACAAGATTGACGACTTAAAAGAGAAATATATAGAAGGATGGTGGCAATGGATAGGAACAATTGACAAGATATTATACTATGCAAAGATGATTTGCAGCATTTACGGAATGTTTAGGAGCATAGTTGCAATATTCCAGGCAGTAACAGTTCTAGTTGGAGTTGCTGAGCAATCAACCCAGAATACATATGGATATGCAATCACTCATCCTACAAGAGTTGGTTTATGCAAAGCCAAAGGCATTGTTAGACTGGCTGTAAACAGGCCAGACAAGCCACAAGAGGGCTTGACTGGATTTGCTGACAAGTTCTGCGGATTTGTGAACTGCAAATATGATGCAAAGACAGCAGCAAAAGAAGGGCTAAGCACATGGTCAAGCTTCTTAAGCTTCATGGGCAACGGAGGAATATGCGGTTATATTGATTTCCAAAAATACAGCCTTGCAGGACTAATCACAGGAGGAAGAATGGGCTCGCAACCCCAAGTACAAGACAGCCTTATCTTAAGCGTATGCTATCTTTGCGTTCCAGGAATAATCTACAACCTTAACAAATACAGGCAGATACAGTGCATGTACATCTCATGCATGCAGACTGGAGTAGAGCAGGGAATACCGCTTCAGGTATGCGATGAAGCAAAAGAAGAAGCAACATGCAAGTATGTCTATGGAGAGATATTCCAGCTTGTTTCATGGTTCTTGTCAATACAGCCGTACATTAACACGCTGAAAGAAATTATTACAAATCCATATAAGGTACTAGACATTGCCATTGCATATTCATGCCTGCCGCTATGCAGTGCTCCTAATGAATGGCCGCATAAAGGATGCGCATGGTTCAAGGTAATAACAGAGCTTGCAGACGTTGTTACACAGATACAAGCATGGCAGGAGACGTGGGGAATCAGGTATGATTATTGCGAAGATGTGGAAGAGGCAGAAGATTGAATAAGAAATTAATTTGCTTGATGATTGTAATTGTAATGGTTTTGGGTAGTGTTGGGAGTGTTTATGCTGGAACTGTTGATTTTGGCAAAGGAGGATCATCTGCAGGAGGGAAAGCAGCTAAACCCAATATCATAAACCGATTTAAAGGAGGAACAACAACTACTCCTACTGCTTCAGGCACTAAGAAGACGCAACCAATAGACTATTACACATATAGAGTAGGCAATAATTATATAACTACAGATAGGCGATTAGATCCTACAATCAAAGACGATAGAGCATTTTTGGCAACCCAATTTCCAGGGCAAGACCTCAGTCAAACAAAAGAACTGCACTTTACAAACCAGGAACTATACACTTCATATTCTAATGTTATATTTAAGACAGATTCAAAAGAAACTGTATCTGCAGCAACAGAGGACGGTACAACTGTCACCTCAGTCACAACTTATCGCGACTTAGACAAAGGCACTTATACTGTTACAACAGACGCAAGTGGCAAAGAAACTAGGACATTTACAGACCTTAAAGGTTCTGAGACAACACTCAAAGATGGTGTAAAACTAAATCAAGATGGCACCACCTGGAGCTATGAATACAAAGACCCGAAAACACAGCAACCAACAACCAAATCAGGATTTTCTAACCCTGATGATGCCCAAAAATATGCAGATGCATATCAAGCCAGCCAATCTGACGCTAATAAGGGAAAAGGGCGTGTGCCATCAACATATACAGATTCAAGTGGAAACCTTGCTCTTCAGGACAAGAAAGGAAAATTATACGACCAGAAAGGTAATTCTCTCAATCAAGTAGTTCAAACAACATTAGATAAAAATGGTCAAGTATTGTATAATATAGACCCAAAAACAGGGAAAAAAACATTTGATAGCGCAACAATCACAGCAGAAGATGGTGGCACCTTAAAACTTACAAATGAGCAGGCTTACAAAGATTTCTCATCTTCATATTCAAAAGGAGATACTATTACCAAAGATGAGAATACACTCACTATAAGCAGGGATGATAAAAAAAAACTAGAGCTTGAAACAACTGATACTGGATACAAGACACGCTCAGGCTTTGACGAAGAAGGCAATTTCGGTAATCAGAAAACATTCAGCACATATACTAGTGACTTAGACAATAAAAAGTATTCATCTTCTAGGACAGAAACATTTGAGACAGTTTATACAGTAGATGGAGAAGAAGTTGATAAAAAGACATATGATTCAGCAGAAAGCGGCAAAGGAGAACCTTTCCACCGCCACACAAGCGACATTGAAAACAAAGATGTTCCTGACGGTAATGCAGGGTATAATGTTAAAGAAACAGTAACTACTACCTATGATAAAGATAAAACCGGGCAAGAGACTGGCGCTTCTACTTCAAAAGGAGTTGATTCATTGACAGGAGCTCCTATGAGTTATGAGACAAAGAGTGAGGGTGGGGATATAATAGACAGTGCTAGATATGATCCAGGAGGAAATTTAGAAGTGTATGACCAAGGAACATGGAGACGTTACGATGAAGAAAGAGATGGAGGCAACGAAGTAGCATCTGATCTTAAAAGCGACAGAGGAGCATATGATAGAGCAGAGTGGATTCAAACCTCCAAAGCATCTCCATTCTTTTGGCTAAGTTTAGCAAACCAATACAATGTAGCAGGCTTCATCTCAGGGCTTTTCATGGACAAGGATGACATGGAAGCGCGTAGAAAGGAGGTTGATGAGTTCTTCTGCAACACGATAATAGGAGGAGATGTCGCATGCTGGACAAGCAAGGTATGCGACAAGCAGTATGACAAGGAGATAGATGGAATCCTGTACACAATCGGTCCATCAGGGATGCTGGAAGCAACAGCAGGCGTGCAGGGAGAAAAGACAACATTGACTTATCCAAATGAGACAACAGGGGAAATGGTGACAGAATACCTCTATAAATACACCTTCCATGTAAAGGCATATACAGAAGACCTAAAATTTAGTGTTGTAGTATCAGGCCCAGGAGGCAAAAAATTCCTATTGCAGGACAAGAAATTGGATGGAGATGAAGAGGGAGACGGAGACACATATTATGCAACAAATGAGAATGCAATAATAGAATACAGCAAAGTTGATTACACAAAAATCTGCATAGACTTTGAAGACGGCCCATTGAATGTTGAAGGAGACGAAGTAGACCATGTTTGCAACAAAATATCACCTGCAGCAATACCAATATACACAAAAAAATGAAAATAAAAAAACAATTATCTGATTTCAAGGACTCGTTAAAGATAAATCTGGATTTCCTCCAGTTACTGCTGTATGATTTGCTCTTCTATGCCATTGCAATACCTTCTGCAATAATCTTTGGAAAACTCATACTAAACCAGACAAAAAATATAGATATAAATGCATTGAACCAGGGGCTATTGGCTCAGGAAGCAGCTGCAAAAGCGCAGGAAATAGCAGCAAATACAGGCAGCCTGTTGGCATTATTCTTTATCGGCCTGTTCATCATCCTAATCATAACTTTGGCAGCATGGGCATTGTCAAGAGGCCTTATCTACAACAAGCTTCTTAACAAGAAGCTTACAAAAGCATTTTTCTTCAAATTCATGGCAATGAACATCTTTTTTGGATTTGTTTTAGCCATGCTGTTCATCTTCTTAGGGAATCTTGTTACAGTATCTAAGATATTTATCATACCATTCTATGCATCTTTCTTTGTATGCTCATATTTCATCACTTTAACCTACATCTTTTTCACAAAAAAAGTAAAGGTATTCGAGGCATTGGGAGATTCATTGTCAAAAGGAGTGGCAATCTTTCCAAAGATATGGCTTCCTTGCTTACTGATATTAATAATGTTCATGGTGCTTGGCGCAGTTAACCAGATTGCAACAAGATTAGGCGCTCAGCAGTTCATCTATATCCTGACACTTGCACTGTACACGTGCTGGGCAAGGATATACTTTGTAAGAGCAGTTGAAAAGTTATAAAGAGGGAGATATGTCAAAAAAAAGAGGCCAGATAACTATATTCATAATCCTAGGGATACTAATCCTCTTAATCATATTCTTATTTATTTATTTTAGGCAGGCGACAACTGTATTCAAGCCAGAACGGGTTGTTCCGCCTGAATTAAAGCCATTCGATGAATTTGTAGGAAGCTGCATAGACAGGGTGGCAAGAAATGGTATTAATATTCTAGGTGCAAACGGAGGCTTCATCAGGTTTCCGCCAGAGATAGACTTTGACTACCAATCGACATTGAAGACAAATCCCTTATTCCCCTCGATCAAGACGCCATTATGGCACTATAAGGGACAGACAAGAATTCCTTCTGAAGAATACATGAAGGAAGACCTGGCGTATTACATCAACCAGAACCTTGATGAATGCCTCGGCAACCTAGAAGCTTTCAAGCAGCAGTTTGAAATCATAGAACTAGAGCCAAGAAATGTCTTGGTTGATTTGACAGACAACAGCGTGGATGTTACCTTGAACTACAGATTAGAGCTAAGGTCATTTGTTGAAAACCAGACAACAAGGATAAATGAATTCAAGACATCTGTTCCGATAAGGCTAAAGACAGTCTATGAGCTTGCAAGAAATGTGATGGAAGAAGAGCTGAAAGACAAGTTTATAGAATTAAAGACAATAGACTTGCTGGCTTTGGACAAAAGCATCCCATACACAAATCTTGAATTTACCTGCTCTCCAAAGATATGGTATGTTTCTGATATAAACGCCAAATTAAAAAGATTGCTTGAAGTAAACCTTCCTTTAATCAGGGTTGAAAAAACAAGCTATGAGCCTGTTCCAGAAAACCAGCCTTATGTCGCAAACCATTATGTATGGGAAGTGACTGACGTGAAATATCCAACAACACATGTCAGCTTTTCATACGACAGGACATGGCCATTGCAGCTGCATATCTCTCCAAATGAAGGATATTTCCTTAAATCAAATGCCCAGAGAGGCTTTGACCTGATGTCATTCTTCTGCATGCATATGTATCATTTCACATATGACATAAAATACCCTGTTTTAGTCACAATAACAGATGACCAGGGAAAAAACCATGAAAAATACACTTTCAATTTTGGCATAGAGACAGGAGTCAACCACAACAGGCCTGACAAGACAAACTTTGGAATATCATTTTTTGATTTCACTCAGAAAGATACAGCAGACAGGTTCTGCATTGAAACAGAGTCAAACCTTTTGACAGTGCATACATTTGAGAACATCTCAACACAGGAATACGGGGATTTATATGCTGAGATTGCAGGAGTAAATCTCACTTATACATGCATAAGATTCAAATGCCCAATGGGCCAGTCAGAATGGCAGTTCAGAGGAGCAGTTGCCTTGCTGACTCAGGAAGTTCCTTTCTGCATCAATGGTGTTTTGAGAGGGACAAAGCCAGGATATGAAGAAGCATACACCTTTGTCAGCACAGACGCTGAAAAGACAGTTGACCTTTACCTGACTCCATCTATCTTGAAGAATGTGACTGTTGTAAAGCACTATGTGATTGGAGACAGGGTTGATGCAGAGCAGCCAATAGAAGAGCAGCAGACAGCAATCATCACAATCAAGAAAAAGGATTTCAGGAGCACTGCATTTTATCCTCCGTCAGAAGGGATTCCAGCAGAATTGAAATTCCATGGAAAATGGGATTACACATATGAATTAGAGATATACTTAGTTGATGACAGGACAATCTTAGGAGGATATATTGGAAATTGGGCAATCCCATGGAACAAGCTCGTAGGCACAAGGATGCTGAAATTCCATGTAGTTGAATTCCCATACACAGAAGAGCCTGAGAAACAATTCATGTACATGACAGCGCTTCCTGAAACATCAAAGAAAGTCCCAGGACCAGAATTCCTTGCATAATATGAAGAAAATAACAAGACTAGCATCAGTATTCATGATCCAGCTAATTGTACTTCTGCCATTCGCGATTGCGCTTGAGATATCAGGCACAGGCGCAAAAGACATCACAGATAAATTTGCAGTAGCAGCATGGCAGACAAATGATCCAGCTGACAGCAGGGTATTCTATGGATTGAACAAGACAGATCTTGCTTTGACAAAAACAGACATCAATAAAGTGAATAATCATTCAGTTTTCTTAGGAGGCCTTTCTCCAAACAAAGTCTATTATTTCAAGGTTAAATCTGTTTCAAGCAATGGCACAAAAGAAGATGACAATGGAGGGAATATGTATTCTTTCCAGACGCTTTCAAATGATTCAGTTCCCCCGTACATCGAGACAAATGTCCCGGAATATTCAAACAAGGCAGTCATTGACATCTTTGGAAAAACAGAGCCAATGACTCTTGTAAATCTTTATGTCAATGGCATAAAGATAAGGAAATCAGACCCTAATGAAAAAGGGGAATTCACTTTCCCAAGCGTTGAATTAAGCACATTCATAACAAACAAGATCAAGATAGATGCATTTGATTCATCAAACAACACAGCATCAAAGAACTTTTCAACAACAGTTGACCTGATACAGCCAGAGATAACATTGCCTGCATTGCCTGAATTGACAAAAAATACTTCTCTTGTATTGCAAGGAGTCATCTCAGAGCAGGCATTCCTTGAGATATCCCTAAATGAGGAGCTTGTATTTGGCCAGAGCATTACAAATTTTTCACAGGTTTTGTCATTGAAAGAAGGCATCAACAAGATTAGGCTAAGGGCAATTGACAGGGCAGGAAACGTGAATGTAAAAGAAGCTTCAGTAACCCTTGACACAAAACCTCCAACATTTGAAAATCTAGACCCTGCAGCAGGCTCATTCTTCTATGAAGGGGCTACAGAGACAAACATCAAAGGAAAGACAGAGCCATTTGCAAAAGTCCTGTTATACATTGACAAAGAGCCAGACAACAAGCCGCAATTTGAGACAACAGCTGATTCAGAAGGCAAGTTTAAGTTTGAAAACATTGACTTGGAAGGTCCTTTTTTTGCAGGCTTTGGAGCAAGCGGCACGATAGAGAAATCAGGATATATTCCTGTCTCTTCAGCAGAGACAAGAGAGCAGGCAGGACTCACTGGAGCAAACGTCACAAAACAAGAGGAAAGGCCTGTAAAGCTGATATTTGTTGGAAAAGACGCAGTTGGCCAGGAAGGCAAACAAGAAATCAGCTATAAGATAGGGACATGCTATTCAGGAGGAATGAATTGGGGAGTGCAGAACATAATTGAATACCAATCTCCAAACACATTAAGCCCTGAAAGGATGGAAGAAGGCACAGAGCTTGTCTCAGCAATATTCAACCTTACATACAGGGGCACCGGCGCAAATCCTCAGATAAAGAGCATAAGATTTGAAAAAGCCTGCGACCCAAATGCAAAATACCTGTGGGCAGATGCAAGATACAATATAAGCTGCAAGATTCTTCCAAGCTCTCCAAGCATACTGCAGTCAAACAGCCAAAAAACAACATGGTATATAAGATACAATCTAGACAGGTATGCAGGATTCGCTAACTTCTCAGAAGATATGTGGAAAGACTTGTCAAGGCAGATGATATTCCCATTAAAAGTAAAGATTGAATACAGCCACACTGTTCCAGGAGTGAACGGGACAAATAATGAGACAAGGGAATTCCAGACAACCTGCATAAACCTTGCATTTAATGTTGACACAAGCAGGATTGACCCAAGAGATGTTCTTCCTGACTGGCTTTTGGAAGACGGAACAAAATTCCTAAATGAATCGATAATGAAGCTGAATGATTTGGTTGAGAAAGTAAATGTTGTCTTGAAATATACTGCAATTGCCTGCCTTGTAGGTTTTGCATTAAAGATAATAACCATAATATACAGGAGATGGCAGTCATGGATGGATTTCATACAAGACAAGACACCTGGCACAGAAGAAAAGGATAAATGCCCAACACCAGGAAACACTGCTTCATCAAAAGCGCCTGTAACTTCTGATGCAGATGGAAAACTCCCTGACAAAACAACACAGGCTGATTTGACAAATACAGAACTAAAGAACAGATGCCCAAATGCATTTGAGGCATGGAATACAGAATATTCTGCATACAAGGCATACAGGTGGGCATGCGACAGGTTCTTGTGCAAAGGAACTCCTGCACGATGGACAGAGACAGCAGACATTTCAGTTGTAAGGCAAAGGATTGAATCAAGCTGGATGTGCAGGAATGAGCAAGGAACACAAGGAGCAATACTAAGAAAAATACCGCCAGATGAATGCACTAAGAAAACAGGAAGCGCAGACTGCTGGAAATATGAAGAAAGCTATTACATATACAAGCCATTACAGGATAGAACAGGAGGATATGTCATATTAGAAAGAAAAGACCTTACCACATCTTACACACCTGCAGGTGCGCAAAAAGAACTGCAAGTGACAGAAGAGAGCGGAAACATGCTTCTACCTAACGGCAAAAAGAAATGCGATGCAACATGCAAAAATGAAATGAAAGCAGATAGAGGAGAATGCATGGGTAATGAGTCTGCTCAAAAAATCACAGATCCAAACAATAAACAATATTACAGGAAAGACCATTGGTTTGCTCCAGGCACAGTAGGAGACTGCAAACCAGGAACACAATGCGTCTGCATTGGAAAAACAAAGCCCCTAGGCACTTCTGCTAGTCCTCCAGCAGACACTCTTGAGAAAGTAAATGGAAAAGAATCAGAACTGCCAAAAGGAGCAGAGCCATGGGATTATCGTTATGAAAAAGTAGGATATGCCTACAATCCATTCAAATATTACCAAGGAAGAGACCAAACAGCATGCTTTGGCCAGAATAATTTGATATTCAAGAATGAAGCTTATCTAAATCCACAGGATACTATCCCCGCATTCCAATGCTTGTGCATCAGCCAGATAAGGAACAGGATTATCTTGCTGAGAAATATAATGCAAGGGCTTTACAACTGCCTTATGCAGATAAAGACAACAGGAGAAGCAGATGCAGGAGTCTGCAAGGAAATCTTTACTCAATATATCTGCAAATGGATTTACAGGCTAATCACTTACTTTATGAAAGGATGTGTTCCATGGGCTGGAACAGGAAAGGATTTTGGGATAGGAGACTATGTCAAGGCAGGAGCTGACTCAATCTGGGGAGGAGTGGCAGAATCCCAAAAAGACATTCTTGCTGATTATGACAGCGCTGCAATGAGAGACTTCTTAGGAGTAGGAGACGAGGCAATCGCAAACAAGATATGCCTAGGTGCATTGACAGGGGAATGGGGATGGGACTTGGAATCATTCATGGACACTGCTTACTCAGCGCCATTCTACACATCTGCAAGAGCATTCCCAGCTGACAGGGAATTCCTGACATGGAACCCTTCAAATGGATTGGGAACATATGAATATAGGGTTGCATGGATGATTGCTCCTGGTTGCGAGCTTGAGACATACACATTAAGCTTAAGCTGCGTGACAGATGACGAGTTTTTCAGCTATGATGGCTTGAAATGCGAGCAGGAAGAGGTGCATGGAAATGATAGTTCGCCTGGAGGCTGCGACTGCCGTTCAATCGCAAACAAGAGACAGGCTCAGAACCAGCCAGGACCTTCGCAGATAATCTACACTTCAAGAAGCATTCCGCAGGGAATATTCCAGGATGGAAGCACTCATGTAACAGTAGATGCTCCTTATAGATATGACAATGTAAAGATAACTGTCTATGTCAAAAACACTGCAGATTATGAAAAATGCATCCCTGAAAAGAACAGGGCAGGAGGCAACAAAGGAGTGTTCTATACTCCAATACATGATGCAACTACTTATGATATCCTGGCATGCAGATGGGATGTTGTAGGAGGAACATTCAACTGCAACCAAGGAGGATTATTATGGGAGGAGAAAGGAAGAGCTTATTTTGGAGACATCAAATGCAAGGAAGGAGAAAACGATATAAACTGCGAAGACAAGGCATTCTATGTGAATAGTGATCTGACTATAAACAGTGTCCCGGTTTTTGTCCAAAGCCAGAGGCAGTGCTTGTTCTATGAGCTTAAGAATGGATATGGACAGGTGTTGAATCCAGACAATCAAGTCCTTTCCTTAGACCCAGATCCAACTAATCCAGAAAAATGGAATGCGCAGACCCAGCCATTGCAGTTTGGAACAATATCTGCTCCTCAATTTACAAGCACAGCACCTCATGTAGAGATAACTCCAACTGGTTCTGGCATGTCTGTGATAAGATCAACAAGGGATGTTGAAATAGGCTCAACACATTCAATCTATTTGAAAAGAATTGACGATACTAGGTATTCCTATATTATTGATGCAGTAGGAGATTGGACACCTGCTGATAAAGATACTGCTGTGATTGTAGGAGGCATGATACTCAAATTCAGCCCATTGTTATCAAGCAGCGACAAATGCACAGAAGTAAATGCAGGAGATGTTCCATGCAGGAAATTTGAAATAAAACTTCAAAGCCCCTCGCTTGCTACTTCAGTAGATGTTCCATGGAATCTTCATCTTGAATTAAGGTATATCCCTGCAAATAAGACCAATTGCGAGGAATCAAGAGCAGAAGATGTTATTGTTTACCAGGGCCTTGCGCAGAAAAAGGACATAAAGCTGAATGTAAAATCAAAGACAGAAGCTGAATCAAAGAAATGCAAGATGGGCGGCACTGTCCAGTACAGGAATGACATTGCCTGCGATTGTGATGGAGATGAAAGGACAGATGGTCCAAATGACTGCGATGGAAAGACAAGGAGATATTGCGCAGAAGGGTCATGTCATGAAAACCCAAGATGCAGTGTAGGGACAACAGTAAACAGCCTTCCATGCGACTGCAACTGGGATGGCGTAATAGACAAGGATCCTACAACAAACCAAGAAATTGAGTGCAAAGGCAAGTACTGCATAAAACAAGATGGAGGATATTTCTGCCAGGATGAAAGGCCAGCAGTTGACAATCCTCCTAAACTAACAATCACAAAAATAGGAGGAAAGGCACCCCCACTTGAAGCTAGGGTTGTGATGACAGTTGCAATTATAACAGCTACCACAGAAGATGATAACCCTGGAACAACTTTGAAGGTAACAGTTGATGGGAATCCATACAATGGAGATATAGTAAGTAAATCAGACGACGGTAAAACAATTAAATGGAGCGTTGACTTAAAAAACGTACTTGAAAAAGGTATTCAATATACAATCACTATCACGGCAACAGATTCAGCAGGAAAGCCGTCGAACACAGTTATACAAGCAGTGACCTTTGCAGGAACCTAATCTTTAAAGAAATAAGTTATTTTTTCTCTTCAACAACCTTTTCAAGAATAGACTCCCCATTTCCCATGCATCATATATAGATTTAGAACTATATAAAACTTACCCAACATGCGGTTCTAAATAAAAATATTTAAATAACAATAACAATTCAGTACCTTAAAAGAGGTTTGATATGGCTTTTGATTTCATTGTATTGGGCGCAACAGGAATGCAGGGAAGGATTGTTGTAAGGGATCTTTTAGAGTCAGGCTATTCTGTCCTGCTGTGCGGAAGGGACAAGCCAAGGGTTTCTCATTTCTTGAAGGTCTACAGGAAAAAGACAGCATTCAAGTATATTGAAGCAACAAAGATAAGCACAATAACCAAGGCTATAAGATACTCAAGGTCAAATGTTGTCATTAACTGCATGGAGGGAGACTGGAATTATGAGGTCTTTAAGGCATGTGCTAGGATTGGAGTTAACTGCATTGACCTTGGTTCAGAGATACCCGTGACTAGAAAGCAGTTTTCATTAGACAAGGTGATGAAAAAGAAGAACCTCATCGGCATCACAGGCATAGGCTCTGTTCCAGGCATAGGCAACATAATGTTAAGGTATGCTTCTGAAAAATTGGATACAATAGAAGACATTAATATGGGCTTTGCGTGGGACTCCAACATGAAGGAGTTTGTTGTCCCATTCTCCATCGAGAGCGTGCTGGAAGAATTCACAGACAAAGCGCCGATAGTTGAGAACAGGCGTTTCAAATACAAGATTCCGCTGAGCAATGTTATCAAGGAATTCCATAGGTATATAGGCACAGAAAACGAGCTTCTTGTCAGGCATCCTGAGCAGTACACATTCATGAAATATTTTGGAAGGAAAGGCCTGAAGAACATCAAATTCTATGCAGGCTTTCCAAAGCATTCATTCAAGATGATACTGAGCCTTGTAAAGCTGGGTTTTGCAAGCAAGAAGGAGATAAATTATTTCGGCACAAAGATAAAGCCAGTGCACTTCCTGACCCAGATGCTTAAGGATCTAGGCATGCCTAAAGGATATACTGAAAAAGAAAACCTTTGGGTGCATGTTACAGGCAAAAAGAACAAAAAACAAAAGCATATCATTATGGAGTGCTTTGTACCTCCGTTAAGAGGGTGGGAAAGCGCTGGATGTAATATCGATACTGGCTTTCCTGCAAGCATCCTTGCCCAGATGGTGAAAAAAGGCGCAATAACAGAAAGAGGATGCTTCTCTCCTGAGATAGGGATTCCGCCTTCTGTTTTTTTCAAAGAATTAAGGAAGAAGAAGATAAAGATTTTTGAGAATGGAAAGGTGGTAAACTGATGAAGATCATGGTGCTAGGCCATGGCGCTGTCGGATCTGTGCTGGTGAAGCTTCTGCAGAAAGAGGACAGCGTGAAATCAGTGATTGCAGCAGACATCTGCTTCAAGGAAGAGAAAAAATTTGAAAAGCTGCACCAGATGAACATAAATCTGGAGAACAAGGCCCAATTTTCAGAAATCCTGAAAAAGCACTCGCCTGACTTGATAATAAACGCAGCTTCCCCTCAGTTCAATCCAGACATATTGAATGAATGCGTAAGATTAGGGATAAATTACATGGACATGGCTGCATGCTGGGAGCCAGATCCAGACAAGAATGCCATAAGCCCATATAAGATAGAGCAGTTTGATTTTGACAAGCAGTTCAGGGAGAAAAATATACTTGGCCTGATAGAGGCAGGAGTTTCTCCTGGCATGACAAACCTTTTTGTCAGGGAATGCGCAGACGAATTTGACGAGCTTGAAGATATCAAGATAAGGCTGATTGACTATTCCAGCACAGAGGAATTCCACACAGCATGGTCCAAAGAAGCTTTGCTGGATGAGATCGGCTCAAAGCCGCTTGTCTACAAGGATGGGAAATTCGAGATAACTGAGCCATTCTCAGGCAGGGAAAACTATAATTTTCCAGCTCCGTACGGAAAAAGGATGGTCAGCCTGATATGCCAGGATGAGATCGGGACAATCCCTTTCTTCATCAAGCTTAAAAATATAGATATAAAGGATTATGATGACCAGGTTGATATCCATAAATTCCTTTACGAGCTAGGCCTTATCTCAAAGAAAAAGATAAAATTCAAGGACATCGAGATATCTCCTTTTGAGTTTGTGAGCAAGGTCCTGCCGAATGTCTATTTCAACAGCGAAGACCCGAAATTCAAGGAAGCGCAGTTCGCGTTTGCTGTTGAAGCAAGCGGAAAGATAAAAGGGGAAAAAATGGCAATAAGATATTTTGTGTCATTTCCAAGGCAGAAGGAGATCAACAAGCTAGGCCTTAATGCAAACTTCATATCTTATCCTACTGCGCTTTCTGCAAAGATATTTGCAATGGCAATGCCTAAACTAAAGGCAAAGGGCATCATCCCTCCAGAGGCATTGGACAAGGAGATAAGGAAATCCATATTATCTGAGTTGGAAAAGACAGGCCATGTGGTCATTAAAAAAGAAAAGCTGAAATAAGTTGAATAGCAACATTTAAATACCAATTCTTGCCAAAACTGTCTATGCAAAAAAGAGTTGAAGAAAACCTGATATTATCTTCTTTAAAAGAATCTGTAAGGACCATAAAAAAGAAAAAAACATATTTTGCAGTGCTCTTTGTTGTGCAGCTGGCTTTCCTCCTAGTGATATCAGCAGTGTTTATGCATTATTCAATAAAGATAGGAGAAGATGCCCAGAAAGTCATTGAGCCATTGGGCAATGTATCAGCATCACTATCTCCAGCAGACACATCAACACTGCTCAAGCAATCAGCGCCTGTCTACGAAGCATACAACAGGTTAGTAAGCAATGTCTTGATGTTCTTATTCCTGTCATTTATCCTCTATATGTTCTTGAACGGAGTAGTATGGGATATTGCAAACCTGATGGTCAATGAGAAATCTCCGTTCATCAGGTATCAATTGATGTTTGGGGTTTCTGCATTTGTCTTTACATTTATTGCGCTGTTATTTGGAGGCTTTTTCCTAAGGTTTTTGACATACATTGGAAACAACCAGATTGCTTTAATCCTCGAAATCTTATTGTGTATGGCAATAACATATTTTGCATTCATCTCATTTGGTTTGATAAACAGATATGACACAAGCCAGATAAAAGATTTCCTTAAGCATGCAGTCTTCTTAGGATATAAGAAATTCTGGACATTGATATTCAGCTACCTGCTTATGCTTTTAGTGATATCATTATTTGGAGGGCTGATTTATTTCTTATTGTATTCAGCAATGCCTGCGCTGATTTTAAGCGCGATCCTATTTATCTTGGCATTGATATGGGGCAAGATATTCTTCCTGACTGTTGTGAGGAAAGTAGCAGAAGAGGTCAAATATGGAAATCCTGTCAAGATTCTACACAAGAGTGCATAGATTATACAACAAGCTTCTTTTCAGAAAAGATGAAGCTCCAGTAGACATGGCTTATTTCATGGCAAGGCCTTTTGGTGTTGAGCTGTTCCTCATAGGACTTCTCGCATGGTTGGTTGGAGGAACATTATTCTGGATTGGAACCAAGCTAAGTTTTGTGATGTATATTAGCTATGTAATCATTCTGCTGGGCGTATTCATGGTATATCAGGGCTTTGTGAAAGTGCTTGGCCTGAGCAGCATAATTAAAAAATAGAAAAATCAATCTTTTCCATAGAAACATACAGATTCTCCATTAAATGCTTCTAATGTCACTCCTGTTATTCCGCTTGCGGTTTTTACAACCTTTCCAACGACTCTTGCTTCTAATCGAAATCTTCTTATCGCTTCCATGGCTTTTTCAGGATTTCTTGTTGTTATAAATCCATCATTTCCCATCGGCCATTTTGCATACGCTGTCTTAGCAGATGCAAAAGCAGCTCCTGCCAATGCAAGCTCTCTCCAGTCAGGCTGGAATAGATTCTTTAGTCTAGCATATAATCCATGTTTTGCCAAAGGTCTTGCTAACTTTCCATTGTAAGCTCCGCCGCTCATATGATAGACGCTTTTTGCGATGCCTTTTTCTATAAGCTCCTTGAAAACAGGATACAATACTGTTGAAGGAGAAGCCAGATATTCAAGGAAAAGTTTTCCTTCTCTTGTATTTTCATAATGTTCTCCAAACAGCTTAATCATTGTTTTTCTCTTGTCAGTTATCCCATTGCTTCTTGGATTTGGTTCGCCTCTTATCGCAACCACAGATTCTCCTGAATGAGGCCTTGGAGGATTTTTCAGCATCTTCTCATCAATCGTGCTCACAACAGAGCCGCTGATATTGTACGAAGCACCACCTATTTCATATCCTCTTAATCTGCTTCCAACAGGCTCATGCTCTAATATCCCTATGATATCCATACGTTCAGCTTCTCTTTTTAGTCTCGACCTAATCCTGTCGATAGGGATATCCCCTCTTGTTTCGCATACACCTGAAATGACTCTTGCAGTTGCTCCTGATTTAGAAGTGTCATCAAGATCCATTGCCATCCAATCAAAAATACCTAATTCATAGACGCATGAATCAAATCTTGCTGCTCTTTCATAGAACTCTGTCTTTGTTCCAATCCCATCTGAATTTATTGAGATAGGCAGGTCTCTTGGATTGAAAAGACCATATCCTGGAATATTAGCTGCCCAGCTGTCTTTCGGCTTTATCATGCTTATCATTGTTCCAGAAACATTCGCATCACAGTTTACTCTTGAGCCAAGTATAGCATTCTCTCCGTTCATGATAGCCAACTTGAATCTGTCTGCTTGCTCAACCATCGCATTTGCTATGTCTTCAAGCATTGAAGAGTCTCCTTTTCTCGAGTCAATGACATTAGCAAATGCCAAAGGCTGCGCTCCAATCTTTCTTGCCTGATCAGACAATTTTACGACCATTGAAGCAGCATGTTTCCTGACATCCTTGAACTCAGGACATCCTCCTGCAGAATGCACAACAGCAAAATATCCTTTTGGAAGCCTTAGCACAGACATGCCATTCATGCCTTGCCTCAGCACATCAACATATTCGCAGTTCTTCAAAGTAGGAGCGCATACTCTTGCCAACAGCGCAGAGCCTTCATCTCCTTTTTTGATTACTTCCTGAATATAATCATCAACTTGTGTTGGCATTTTTCATCATCTCCTAAATATGCAAAAAGCATCTCTCTAATGTTGCAATCAATGCGATATTGTGCTCGTTTGCAGCTTCAATCACCAATGCATCGCTCATAGAGCCAGCTGGCCATACAACTGCTTTGACACCATGCTGGGCAACAGCATCTATGCAGTCCCTGCTTGGGAAGAATGCATCAGAAGACATAACAGCGCCTTCCAAAGGACTGAGGCCATGTGATTGTGCGCAACTAATTACATCAAAAGGGTCATATGCGATTTCTCGCCTGTCCATCTCTTTCTGGTATGCTTTTACAATAGCCTGCTCAACAGCCCCTATCCTTTCTTGCTGGCCTGTCCCAACAGCCAAAGCTGTTCCATCTTTTACAAAGACAATGCCGTTTGACCTTACATTTATATTGAGATACCATGCAGTAAGGCAGTCCTGAAGCTGCTGCTCTGTTGGCTGCGTCTTAACAACATAATCTTCTCCATTATTCTTTGTCAGATCAGAACTTGGAATCATTGGGTCTGTTATAAAATCTTTAGCAGATCTTATTCTTGTCAAGTATGGAACTTCAAGTGTCAATGTCCCGTCAGCAAGATTTCTTATATTCAGCAACCCAAATAAGTCATCTCCAATATATTTTGGAATCTTATCTATATTCGCGACTTTTGCAACCCTTATGGAATTATTTAGCTTTTTTGTCCCTTCATTTCTTCTCAATACTTTTAATGCTTCAGGAGTGTAATCTGGAGCTATAACTGCTTCTATAAACGTTTCCATAATTTCTGTTGCAGTTACTTCATCAACTGCAGTATTAAATCCTACAACGCCTCCAAAAGCGCTTCTTTCATCACATCTCCGGGCTTGCCTGTATATCTCGTCTAAATATTCTTTTCCTGTCTGCACTTTAAAGCCGCAAGGATTAATGTGCTTCATGATAACGCAAGCATGTCTGGAGAAATATTTCAAAGTGTTCAATGCCTGGCTCATGTCCTGCAAATTAGTCAAAGATAATCCTGCTTTTCCGCCTTTCAGCATCTCTATATTTCCTATTGATAAAGTAGCATCAACAGGAGCATATGCTGCAAAAGGCTGGTGTGGATTAGTCCCATATCTTAGTTCCAAAGGAACTGCCTGGAATTGAAGCTCTCGGTCTCCTAAAACAAGTCTTGCTGTTTTTGGAAAATCAGCCTTTATCGCTGTCTTGTACGCATCTTTGAATGATGAAACATCTGTTGGCATTTTAGTTTCCCCCATCATGCCTGTTCTTCACAGCCATTGATACAATCTTGTCTTTTGAGACATAAACGCCTGCTGTTGAAACCCTGAAATCAGGCTTTCCTTCTTTAGGAGCCATCGCGTCATACATCGCATTAACTGCTTCTTCAACTTTTGCATAAGGCAGGCTAACATCAATAGGCTCTCCTTTGAAAGAAGGTAGCGGATTAACATTTTCCCCCGTGTATGTTGCAATCATCTTTCCTTTTCCAGGAATCAAAGGAACTTCAAAGAACTGCCTCATCGCAGAATCATCTTCTGCTCTTTTAACAATGAATAATGCTGCGTTTTCCCCATTAGGATAGACAACTCCGCTTATTCTTGGAGTGAAGTTTGGATTGTCTGGCTCATAAGCTGTTATGTCTATGTCTTCGACTAGATCTGGCAATGAAAATGCATCCATCAGCAATTCAAGGGCATTTCTTGGCGCATCTGCATCATCAAATCCAGGATGCACAACCTCATAAATCAAATCTGTCTGAATGCCGTTGCTCACAAATATATTATTCAATTCATCTAATCTGATGGAAGGATACACAAGCAGATTTGCATTGCCTGTTTTTAACACTTGCTCATCAGTAGGCCTTACCTTGATTGTTCCATGTTCTTTGTCTGCAACAAGCCTTCTTGCCTGGCTTGATGCGCTTCTCCCTGTTATTGCATAAATCACAACATTGTGTGCTTCAGTGCTCTGCCCGATGATTATGACTCTTCCTGGATATTCCATCTGAGCCAATGCTTCTAAACCTTCAACCATTTTAATTCAACCTCCGAGTGTAACGAGGAGACCAGCAAACGAATGTTTGCGCTGCCTCCTAATGAAAATCATTCAGTTCTTTTGTAACTGACAAAGCATAATCTATATTCTCCTTTGCCCTTTCCAGAGCAGAGCCTGTATAATTTTCAAGCTCCCCTGTCAATATTTCAACTTTCCATAAGTCTATACTCTTAACAAGCTTCTTAAATTCAGGGTCTTCCATGCACACATCCATCAAGTTTCTGCCTTCTTTCTTTGCTTTCTTGCCCATTTCTTTTACAAAATCATGTCCAACACCATATTTTGAATGCACCCATTTCTCTCCTCTCAATATCGCAACCATTGCCTCGCTTGGGTTGTCCCTTATTGGCTGCAGGTTTTCAGCCATCTTGTCTTCATTCACAGACAATTGCGCTAATGCCTTGTTCAACCTGCAGAATGCCTCATAAGTCTCAACCATCATTGCCTGCGGTTGGTATCTAGCCATCACAGAGCCTCTCAAATCCCTTTGGAGATCAGAATGTATCTGCTCGTACAATACTCTCATGCCGCTTTCAACAACAGTGACTTTTCCAGCCATGTTCTCGTATTCAATAGGATTGTTCTTCATTGCATCTGCACTTGAGCCTCCAAGCCTTGCTGCATTATCCCTTGAAGTCACTTCATTTATTGCAGATGAATAAAGCATCCTCATGTCATTTGCAAAATCAGCCAATACATGCATCAAAGTTGTCAAGCCATGGCCAACATCTGCAATCCTTTCTTTCTGGACTATCTGCGTTGCTGTGCAATCTGGCTTTAATCCTAATTTTTCAAGAACAGCTATTTCAAACTCCATTGATTTTCCTTGTCCAATGACAACCTCAACACTTGCACCTGTCCCTACAATGCCTGACACTTTTCCTCTTAAATCATTGAAATAAGAATCGCATCTCTCAACTCTGTCTGCCAATCTTGCTGCATAGCCTGCCAGCACTCCTCCGAATAGAACAGGAGATGTATTCTGCAGATGGGTCCTGCCTACCTGCAGTATATCCATTGATTTTTCAGCAAGCTCGCAGAGCTTTTCTATAGAAGCTGCTATCTCTGGCCTTATCACTTCTTCCCATGCTGACTTAAATAGTTTTGACCTTGCTGTATCTAGTATATCATAAGAAGTTGTTCCTGGATGCAACAATGCTTTTGCCTCTGGAGAGATATACCTTCCAAGCTCTTCAAGCACTGCCAATTGGTCATGCCTAGTCACTTCTGCTTCAAGCAAAGCCATGTTCAATGGGCTTACTTTCTCAACAGCTGCAGTGACTTCATCAAGATACTTTTTCTCTGCCTGGCCAAACTCAACCCTTGTTTCAAGAAGAGCCTTCTGCACCTCAACACAAGCCATCCATTCTGCCTCTGCGCTCAGGCGACTAACCAGGTTTTGAGATGCTTTTGCGTATTTGCCATCATCAGGAGAGATTGCCTTCATTGCAAACTCTTTTCTCTGCCTTTCTTCTGGAGATAATTTTGATACTAAGTCAAGCTCTTTTGGCATTATTTCACCTTATTCCTGTCTTTCAATCTTGCTTGCATAAGGAAGGAATTCCCTTACCCATAAATCTAAAGGCTTTGCATCAAATACCCTTTGCCCTAAAATTCTATTTCCAACCTCAGCAACTGCATAAGCCATTAGGTTGCAGGAATGTTCTGTAACAGCTATTAAATCAATCCCCCTTTCCTGAGTAACCTGTGGGATATAGCCTTTCCATTTATCAACATCTCCATCCTGCTTTGCTCTTTTCTTTGCTTCGCTGATTGCAGCATAAACTCCTGCTTGCCTGAATATTGCCCTTTGGATTTCCTTATTTGATGGAATTGCCCATTCAATGTCATCAACATTTGTTACAATCATCAGCCTATTTTCATCAACAGTGCATGCAAAATCAGTAACAACTGGTCTTCTTCTGTAAGCAACGCACTCTCCTTTACCATCCATATTTGCAAGATTTCGTTCACTACAAAATTCAACCTGAGCTTGAGCAAGCCTTGGGAACATAACTCTTGTCCATGTCTCATAACCCAGTTTATCTAAACCGCTGTATATCTCCTCCTCCTCTTCCACTATAACCCTATCTCCTGCTGATTCAAACTTTGTTGTGCTGTCATAAACAGGCTCTTTTAGAACAAAACCAGGGTTTGGGATAGTATCTCCAAGACCATATCGCTTCAGTATTCCTTCAAGCTTTTTATTAGTGCCGCCATTTGCTCTTGCAGCAGCTCTTGCAGCTCTGATCCTGTCTAAAAGTGCAACAGTCTCGTCATATGTTGCAGCTTTTTCATATTCATCTTTCATTCCAACTGCTTCTGTTATCTTCTCAAATGTAGATGAACCAAGTGGAAATCCACACCTGAATATTGATTCAACATCAGCAACTCCACATAACAATTCTCCAGAGGCTATAGCTTTTCTATAAACATATAAATCCCCTCCGCAATAAGATTCAGGAACATGAGCAAGCTTCATCACAATAATATTTGATGTATCTCCTCTTTGAATTAATGTTTCTACATCCACTCTTTCACCATCCTTGTCAAGAAGACCCATATAACATGTTGGAATCTCTGGATGAGTATTTGCCAGCCATTCAAAAAATTTTGCAGTCATCATAGTCAGTGCTTCTGCTTTGTTTGCAATATCACATTCAGGAATCTGCTCTTTTAAATCTCCAACAGAAAATCTTCCGCTAACTCTCCATGCACCCAAACCAAAATCAGCGACTGACGGCGGTGTGTATAATTTACCTGCTTTTGAATCATCTCTTATTAAATCTTTTACGCTTCCCATTTTCATTCCCCCTTATATTCCGCTCTTAATTTTGCATCATCATCTTTCAATGATTGGATTTTTTCCATACTTTCTCTTGCCAAGAGTTCCATCAGCTTTGGATTTACTCCTGCGTAAATCTGTGCGATGAATCTTCCTACATTACCTGGCTTTGCAATATACGCATTGGAGCTTCCTGGCGGATTTGTCAGGCAGCTTTGATTTGGTGCATCAGGAGGACAGCTTATCACAGGTCCCCTTGCATAGAATGATAATGTTCCAGACAAAGCATCTGTGCCTCCTGCAACTGCTATATATACAACAGAACCCCCTACCTGATTATACTCATAAATCATTTGCGCCAATTCATCAGGCTGCTTATGGGCAGAGCACACCCTTACTTCAAAAGGGATCTCATATTTTTTCAATGATTTGACAATTTCATCAATATGCGGCTTATCGCTTCCGCTTCCAGCCATAATAACAGCGCAACCTTGATTAGATTGTATTATTTGTTTGAATTTATCGTCTATTGGCATTTTTCATTTTCCTCCATTAACATGATTAACAATATTTTGGAATATTTTCAAGGCAATGCCTTCAAGATTTTTTTCATCGATTTGTATGCCTTCTCTTCTTAACCTGTCTTTTTCAAAAAACCATCTAGGGTCTCTTGAAGAATAAATACTGACTTCAGTATGAGCCATATGGGCAAATATCTGGCCATTCAAGTTCACTAATCCAGCAATGCCATCAACAGAACCATTTGGGTTATACGGGAATTTTTCTGCAGTTTTCCCATCTGGACTAACATACCTCAACAGAACATGCTTTTCATTGACTTTTCTTCTGTTTTCCTCTCCTTCTTCTTTTGAGACCAGACCAGAATCAGAATAAAACATCAGCTTTCCTTCGCCATGCCTGCACCATAGAAGCAGGTCAGAATCATCTATTCCTTCAAAAGCAAAATGTTTTTTCTCAACCTTGTGCCTGACAGGAGACACCCTATATATCCCGCAGTCATTATGCGTTAATGTGACTGTCTGCCTTGCATAATCATTATCTATTCCAGGCAATAATCCTGTTTTTACCAATAATTGAAAACCATTGCACTGTCCGTATATCACATTTCCTTTTTCAGCATATTCCAGCAATAAATCCTTGATTCCAGAATGCTCTAATTCATTTGCAGCGCACATGCCTGCCCCAAGGATATCTCCGTGCAAGAAACCGCCTGATAGGTTTAGGATTTGGGACATGAATAAAAAATCTTTTCCTCCTGCCAATAACTGCCTTATATGGACTACTTCTGCATCAGCTCCTGCTCTCTGATATGCATGAGCAGCTTCTGCATGGCAGCCGATTCCCAATCCGTTTATAACATATGCTTTTGGTTTTATCATGCTAAATCATTCAATCCAAAGCTTAATGGCTTTTGATAAGCTTCTTTTACTTTGCTGAGCAATACTGACTGCGTTGGATTATTGAAATAATGTACATCAATAGTCTGGTTATTGGTAACATTTCCAATATTTTTATGAGGCACTAATCCCAAAGCCTCTTCAAATGCATCTTTGTCTTTTGGAGCCACAGTCACAATAAATCTTCCGGGTGTTTCAGAATAAAGTATCTGCTCAGTTGACTCAAATCTGCTCTGATAGTCAAGGAAATCAGGGAATATTGATGCTCCTTTTTCTCCTGCAATAGCAGCTTTTGCCAATGCAGCTGCAAGTCCGCCGTTATGCACATAGCTGCATGATGCAACTGTTTCTTGCTCAATTGCTCTATTGACTGCATTTGCAACTTCTCTGAACTCCTCAAAGTCTACTTCAGGAGCAAATCCTCCTTCAATTGGCGCTCCTTGCTCTTTATATCCAACTGCGCTTAAGTATTGCGATGCTCCTAAGTGGTTCTTGGTTGTTCCAATAACATAAATCAAATCTCCTTCTTGTTTTAAAGCAGAATTTACGCATTTTCTATAGTCTTCAATCTTCACTGCGCAAGAAGCAAGATACGAGTCAGGGTCATGTATTTCAATGTGTTTTCTCATCTCTTTACGCTCTTCTCCTGTTTCCTTGTCCTTTACTGTTACTTCTTTCTCTCCAACAGCAATATGCTTTCTCAAATCAGCAGGAACCTCTTCTAATTTAAAAGAATCATCAACTTCATACACGCATGAGCATTTCATGCTATCTTTTCCAGATATCAATGGGATGTTCAATTCCTCTTCAGCTTCCCTTATCGCAATAGCTTCTCTCAACAATGATGCAAGATTATGTGCTCCTGATTCTTGTGTCAGGGTGCTTTTTGCTTCTGAGTTTGGCTGGCAATAATTTCCGCAAACAGCCCATGCATCCCATTTTGGATTTTCCATGTCAGGCAGTGCTCCACCAACTGCAATGATTTTTCCAACCATATCGACAAATGATTTTTGCGCAGAATTATAAGCATCAATATCCGACAGTTTTGGAGATATTCCAAAAGAATAGGCAATTGCGCCATGATCCCTGCCTTCTGTCTCCAATGGTTTCTGTATTGTTGCATCTGCTTCAACCTCTTGCTTCAATCCGATCAAAGGCCCTTGTATTGTTGTGCCCTTGACAGATGAATCCTTCTGCCTGAAGAACCATTCTTTTGATGCAACATCAGGCTGCTCCATCACCATGCAAAGCGATTCTTCAAGAGAATATTTTCCTTTAATTTGAGGAGCATCTTGTTTTCCAGTACCATTCCATTGTGCATACATTTGTTTTCTTGGCTCTTTGTTATCCAATTTCTCTAAATCAATCAATGCGACGCTTCTATCTTCCCATTTCAAATGCGCATAACCAGAATCAGTAAGTTTTCCTAATTCAGTAACTTGTACATCATGGAGTTTTGCTCTTTTTAAAATTTCATCCTTGTTTTCAGGAGAAATAATAGGAACCATCCTATCTTGCGTTTCTGAGCAGGCAACTTCCCATGGCTGGATTCCTGCATATTTTCTTGGATGCTTTGCAAGATCAAGCTCCAATCCATTAGTGTCTTTTCCAAGCTCAAGAGTAACTCCTATACCCATTGCTCCGCAGTCACCAATTGAAGTAAACAGATTACCTCTTGCACATTCCAATATCCATTCTTTCATCTTTGCTTGTATAAATGAGAAATCAGCTTGGACATGCCCCAAACTGATATAGGCGCTTGCACTTAATGAGCTTTCTGTTGCGCCATGGATTCCGTCTCTTCCAACAGGCTGTCCAGCAACAAATACCAAATCCCCAACTCTTGGATGCTTTCCTAGGTAAGTAGTATCTCCTATTAAAGCAGCTGCTTTAGTTTTTTCTATATATTCAGGAAGATTAATGATAGCTGGCCTTACAGGACTCCATCCAACAATACCGCAGTAGACTAAAATCTTTGCAATAAATCTAGGATCAGTGATTAGACCACCATTCAGAGTAGGGACCTGCATCTCATTTCCACCCTCCCTTACACCTTGAGTAATTCCTTTTAGCAGCATATAAGGATGTTTTACTCCTTTTGGCAGCCATCCTTTATATCTTGGATCTCCAGTGCAGTACAAAAAGAAATGCGCAATAACATCAAAAGTTCCCATCATATTTCCAAATCCATCTCTCTCTACCCCATCAATGCCTGTCTTTGCACCCTGCACAGGCTCTTTGTTTGAAGGGGAATTATGCGTCTCAAATTTGATGCAGAACATGAAATCTTCATCATAATAAACAGTTCCTGCATTATCCTTGAACATGTCTGCAATCCAGTTCTTGCCTCTTTTCTCTAATCTGTCAAATATGAGTTTTGCAGGCTCTTCAATGAATTTCTTGAACATGCCTTTTTCAAGGAGATAATCTTCTTCAAGGAGATCTCCTTCATTATTTCTTGTGAGCCAGCCTTTTTCAAATGCCCTTGCAAAAATAGGATCATTTACCCTGTCTTCTAATATTATCCTTGCATTAAGCTCTTTATGGAAGCAGTGTTCTGACCTTAAGCCAAACCAGACCTCTAATTCAACATCTGTTGCTTTTTCACTTAAGCCAACAGCTCTTCTTTTTTGCATGAATTCTGGATTTTTGTACATGTCGCGAAACTGCTGCATCTCTTCTAATGTTGCTGCAAGTTTTCTTGTTGAGCTTAATTTTGCTAATTCCTCACCAGACATGTTCAGGACATCATATTCTTTGACAATTATGTCTGGTTTTAAAACAACAATCGGCGCTTGGACTTTTAAGCTAGATTCATAATCTTTTCTTGGAATAATCAGCCTTGTGTTTAGTTCTGGATTTGCTAGGAATGCAGAAATTTCCTCTAATTTTTCCTTGCTGACATCTCCTTTTAAGAAATGCTGGGATGAATAAAATCCAATATCTCCTTCTCTGAATTCTCTTCCAAGCGCAAGCAAGGCCTGCCTTAATGCAGTGTCTCCCCATGCATCGCTTGTTCCAGGGTTTAGCATGCTTTGCAAAATATAATCAAATGAAAGCCCTAACTGCAATGCCAATGGCTCATTTAATGCAGCTCTATGTATTATAGGGTCAACAAAAGGTCTTCTGCTAAGAAGCGCTTCAAGCCCTTTGACATCAGGAGAATGTACTAATACATAAGTGTCTACCCTGTTAAGCTGTTGGATTTCAGTTCTTAGGAATTTGTTTATTTCTTTAGCACGACCAGATTCATGATATGGCCCAACCTCAATAACTGAAACATCCTTATCCTGCACGCCTTCTGGAAGAACAAAAATAAGTCCTTTTTTTGATTCTGTTTCTATTAGGCTAACCAATGTATTCCCCCTATGATTCTGCTACATAAATCATTTAAATATTTTTTCATAGAAAACAAGAATATGTTGTCCTAAAATTGGGACAAAAAGAATTACTATATATAATAAATTTACCCTCTTCTTCCAACATAAGGTTTAAATCTTTTTATCTGCGCTCTAAAATCTCTATCAGCTTGCTTAAATAATTCTTGATTATCTTCAAAATCCCTGTCTCTATGAAGAGTCTGAAAAGATACTCCAAACAAAGTTTTTTTACTCATCACAAGAATATCAACATTTCCATCCCTATCTGAGTCACCGTATGTTTTACAACTTCTTAGAGTATATCTCTGAATACTCTCTGTATCAAAATGTTTATCAATAGTAAGACTTGTACCTGAAAAAGGACCATCTACTTTCCTTACTTCTTTTTCGTCAGAATCGTCATTAACTACGTTATTATACTCAGCAAAATTCTTTGCAGCAGCTAATAAAGAAAGCTCTGCAATCACTATTGCGGTAAAGTATGCAGAAGGACGTGCACTCGGCCAAACCATTTTAAACTCCTCATTTATCTTTTCACAAAGTGTCGTTAATTTATCAAGACTCATAATCAAAAAGAAAATAGAAGTTATTTATAAAGCTTCTAGAAAAAGAAATAAAAAATAATTATTCCTTACCTTCTGGCGGAATAGCTCCAGTGCATCTCCAGTTTATCTCTGCCTTTCCATTCTCTGCCCATACAACGCATGCTGGATTGCACAATTCATTCTCAAACTCTGGCCTCATTGTCAAGTCAATCCACCAGGTTTTGGTATAATCATTATATTCAGCAGTATCTGTCAGATCTCCTTTCACTGCGCATTCACTGTTTTCTGCAATCCTCATTGCTTCTTCTTTTGTCATTGTTACGACAGGCTCTTCAATGATTTCTATGAATGTATTCTTCCCATCACTGCACTGCCTTGGATAGCTTTCCATCACAGGATATCCTGCTGCAGCGCATTCATCAAAATTAGTAACAGCTGCTTTGCATCCTGCAATGAATAAAGCCAAAACAAAAAATGCAAAAATAATCTTTTTCATTCCACTCACTGCTCGATTATGTAGACCAGGCTTATCTGCGCAGATACATCAACCTTTTGAGGCAATACTGTTGCAGCTTCTTTTACAGCAGCAGAACCAGCCATTTCCGCCATAGCATATCTATACGGAGTGTAGTAGAAGTTTGACTCTGAGACAGACTGTATCTTTCCAAGCTTTACTCCTAAGCTTTTTGCAATTGTCTCTGCTTTTGCCCTTGCTGATGCTGTTGCTTCAGCCAAAGCCTTTGCCTTGTATTCCTGCTCTTTGTCATTGCTCAATCCAAAATTGATGTTCTGGATATTTGTTGCGCCATTATTGACTGCAACATCCACAATTGTCCCTACTTTTGTAAGATCAGTTGTCTTAACTTTCAATATCTGCGTTGCTCTCCATCCAACAACCTTGTTTGTGTTGTCTTCCCATCTGTACTCTTCATACAAGCTCAGTTGCTCTGTTGAGATATCTTTTTCAGTGAATCCTTTGTATCTCAAGCCATCTATGATAGCATTGATGACTTTATTTGCTTCATTCTGAGCATCTTCTGCAGTAACCTTAACAACAGATATTCCTGCCCAGACTTCTGCCTCATTTGGGTCAAAAGTCATCTCTGAACTGCCCTGCACATTGATGGTCTGCTCAGTCTTTTGTTGGCATCCTGCCAATGCTACCAATGCAATGACCAAAAGTACGCCTAAGATTGTTTTTATCTTCATATTAACATCACCATTTGAAGTTAAGATGCGCATTTATAAATACCTTTCTAAAGGTTCAATTTGGTTTGAAGTCAAGGCTTTTTAAAGGAAATATTTAAATACCATTTATATTTAATTTACAAACATAGAGGATTAAAGATGAAAAAAAAGGTGTTTACTGGAATATTCTTTTTGCTACTATGCTCAATTGTTGTCTATGCAGAAGGCAGCATGTTTATCTCAGAAACTTTGAATCCAGACACGACTGCTATTAGAGTTAATGTAACTGTTTATGGGCACTTGGACTTGAGCAATGGGACAGATGTTGTTGATAATGTCGTGTCTATATGGCTAAATGGGACATTATTAAATTCAGCAGCTTCTGACATGAAAAATAATACTCCTGTTAAGGCAGCCGGCTCAAATCCTTATGAAGGAACTGCATATACGTGGTATAGTACTCCAGCTACATACGCACCAGGTAACTCCATAAACAAAAATCCAGGAAACAGCTACGATGTCTTCCTGACAAATGTCAACCCGAACAAGGCGTATTATGATTTGGGCAGTGAATTAACAATATGCGGGATAGGGGTGCAAGGTTTTAACGAATGGGGCGCACAGGGTTCTTTATTGAGCTTGAATTATTCCAACTCAACTTTTGGAGAGCTTGGAGCTATTCCTTATAGCGTAAATAACGCGGTGTTGCCGAGCGGCAATACATGGCAGACAATTAACTTAACGCAACCTACAACTTTAAGATACTTCCAGCTGAAATATAGCATGATAGCAAGTTATACAGGAATTGCGGAAGTTGTTTATTATAATTGCACTAGTCCGCCGATTAAAACGAATTCATCCGGAGATTATAGCTTCACATTTGCAGCTCCATCTTCTGAAGGTGTTTATCCTGTTAAAGTAAATGCTACTTATTCAGGCTTGTACGCAGAAAACACAAAGAACCTGACTGTTTATGAGCCTCCTGCAATAAACTGGATAAATGCAACTCCTGATCCTTGCAGTGTTAATGGCATTCTTAACATAACTGCAAATATATCAGATAACAAAGGTATATCTTCTGTGTGGGTTACAATCAACAATACAAATTACACAATGTCAAATGCAGGAGGTAATATCTATTATAACAGTTCTATTGATACATCAAAATATGGTTTATTTGCCTACACTGTATATGCAAGGGATACAGACAATTATCTGTCAAGTGCTTCAAGCAGTGTTTTGATAATGCGCCTCTTTATTTCCGAGACATTAAGCCCTAATGTAGCTTCTTCTGGAAGCAATGTAACTGTTTACGGGCACTTGAACTTGAGCAATGGAACAGATGTTGCCGATACAATTGTAAATATCTATTTGAATGAGACTGCTATTACTGGCGCAACAGATTATATAAATCCTGCAAATTATCCTCGTGCAATCTACGTTGATGTTGTAAATGGCAATGATACAACTGGGAATGGAAGTATACTTAATCCTTTCAAAACATTCAATAAGAGCGTTGAAAATGCGACAAACGGTGCTTTAATTTACATCAAGCCAGGAAATTATACTACAACTTATTACCAGGCTCATGGTGGTGGCGGGCAGGCTGCTTCCATTGTTGATTTAGGCAAGAATTTGACAATATATGCAAGGCCTGGGACAGTGAAATTTATATTTAATGGTTTCCAATCTCCTGGAAGAGATGCGCATGCTGTTACTATTTCAAATGCAGGAACGAAAGTTATAGGGATTATATTTGACTTTGATGCAGGAACTAGATATGCTACGTATGAGAGATCTGTGTTTGGAAATGCTGCCGATGTTACTGGCGGGATATTCCACGGAACAATTTACAACTGCCATTTCATTGTGAGGCGGACAACCAGCTTTATGTATGCAAATAGTGACTCAACAAATTCTTATGTAAATAACTCTCAGTTCCAGCTGTACGCTGGCTTAGAATCCCCATATTCAGGCTCTATCTCTGCTGGGGTAAATGATGCTTTCAATGCAAGCTCAAGCAGTGTTTCGAGTGCCGGCTTTGGAACATGCACAACCTGTTTGTATAATGTGAATTATACCAGTGATTATCATATTAATGTAACTGGTTGGAGAAACAATGGCACTGGCACAAATCCCGATGGAACACAGGCAAATATAGGTGTTTATGGAGGGACATACATGTGGGTGTCATTAACTCCTACAACAACTAATTCATCAGGAGATTATAGCTTCACATTTGCAGCTCCTTCAAATGAAGGTATTTATCCTGTTAAAGTAAATGCTACTTATTCAGGCTTGTATGCAGAAAACACAAAGAACCTGACTGTTTACGAGCCCCCTGCAATAAACTGGATAAACGCAACTCCTGATCCTTGCAGTGTTAATGGCATTCTTAACATAACTGCAAATATATCAGATAACAAAGGAGTATCTTCTGTGTGGGTTACAATCAACAATACAAATTACACAATGTCAAATGCAGGAGGTAATATCTACTATAACAGTTCTATTGATACATCAAAACATGGTTTATTTGCCTACACTGTATATGCAAGGGATACAGACAATTATCTATCAAATGCTTCAAGCAGTGTTTTGATAATGAGCCTTGTTATTTCCGAGACATTGAGCCCTGGCGTAGCTTCTCCTGGAAGCAATGTAACTGTTTACGGGCACTTGAACTTGAGCAATGCGACTAATATTGCGGATACGATTGTGAATATCTTCTTGAATAATACTATTTTGCTTCCACCATCTTACATGAACATATCTGGAGGAACAGGCGGCGGATATGGCGAGGCTTTTTATGCTGCTTCTGACGGTACAAATATAAGCAGCACAGCACCCAGTTATGCAAATGGTCCTTATTACATTCTGCGCTACTTGTTTGATTTAAACGCCGATGGAGATCCATTACACTATTGGCTGACCTACGGAGGAAGTATTGGAGCAGAAGCTCTCAAGTTCAAGTTTAATGAGACAAAATATATCAAGTATCTAAGCATTTCTCCAAAAGCAGCTGGCGATGGGAGATATCTCTCATTCTACATGCAAAAAAGTATGGATGGTTCAACATGGACAAATATCAGCAATTCAGATGTCAATGGAAATGCATATTCTGTTGGACAATTTGTAAACATTACTGTGAATGACTATGCCAATTACATAAGGCTCATTGCAACATCATATGGACTTTGGGGATATAGCCTTGGAGAAGTAGAAATATTTGCTGGTCTGCCTACTATAACAACTTCATCTGGAGATTATAACTTCACATTTACAGCACCTTCTACTATAGGCATATATCCTATTAAGGTAAATTTAACTTATGGAAAATTCTATTCAGAAAATACAAAAAATCTGGCTGTTCTTACATCACAAGCCTACAACGTAACAATTGCATATTCATATCCAGCAAATATTTATTTCTATGACAATGCAACAGGAACACAATTAATTCCAGGAATCAATGCTATACCAGGCCCTGTTTTAGTCAAGCTAAATAACACATTAATAGCAAGATATACTCTAAATCAAGACTTAGATTTAACAACTGCAAATTACCAAGTAGGCAAAGACATAGACTTTGACGGAGTAAATGCATCTACCTTTGTTGATGATTCAGACTACACAAAGATGGCAAAGAAAGAAATAATTTTCTCAAACGACACAAAATCTATCTCAGTCTGCAATGAAAAAGGCCATTCTTACCAAGACACAACTTGCAGCTTGCCAGAGAATATAATAAACTTTAATACAGCTGAGATAAATGCAACAAATGGAACATCAAAAACAAGCAATGGAAAAACTATTGCAGTCAATAAGACAGCAGATTCAGTCGTAATTAACGGAGATTTAGACAACGTTTGTGCAAGTACCATTCTAGGCACAATAATAACTTTCGGTTCAGGTGGAACTGGAGGGCCTACTGTCCCAGAATTCTCAACAATCGGAATCTTGCTTGCATTATTAGTAATTACATTGGCACTTGGATTCTTGATACTCAGGAAACACAAATAATCACAACACTTTCTTCAAAGAAACAATAGCAACCTCTATCTGCTTGTTAGTTGGCTCTTTTGTTGTGATTCTTTGTATCCACATGCCAGGCAGGGAAAGCCATCCTAAAAACCAGTTGTCTTTGAACCTGTCTCCTAGCTTAAGTATCTCATAAGAGATAGCAGCAATCACAGGTATCAATAAAATCCTAGCCAGCAGATTGACATACCAGTATTGGCTTGTCAGCGCTGAAAACACAACAATAGACACAAGCAATACAATGAATATGAAAGAAGTTCCGCATCTTCTGTGCAATGTAGAGAACTTCTTTGCATTCTCTAATGTCAATTTAAGCCCATGCTCAAAGCAGTTGACTGCCTTGTGCTCTGCTCCATGGTATTGGAACAATACTTTCACATCCTTCATCAAAGATATCGCAAGAACATACAAAATAAACATGACTAATCTCAAAATACCGTCTACAATATTGAACAAAATACCTCTTGTGAAAATCAGCTGCGTGACAACAAAAGGAACTATGATAAAAAAAACAATAGCCAACACAACAGAAAAGAGCAATGCCCATACAACCTCTTTTGTAGTTATCTTCTCTTCTTGGCCAAGCTGCTGGTCAGCGCTCCATATCAATGTCTTCATTCCTTTGACAAGCGTGTCAATCAAGACAAAACCTCCTCTGATAAAAGGCATCTTGTAGAATTTGCCGAATTTCTTTAAATTCTCTTTTTTTGTCTTTATCTTTCCATTAGGCAGCCTTACAGAAACAGCTAATTTAGTAGGGCTTCTCATCATCACCCCTTCTATTACAGCTTGTCCGCCTATATGTTCCATTATTTTATAACCCTAAACATCTATCTATCTCTTCAGCAACATCCCGTAAACCTCTGCATGTATTGCTCATATCCCTATGCAGCTCTTCAACAAGTTCAGAAAGGTTATCAACTCTCAGCATATACTTGTTTCCCTGCCTTACAACTAGTCCAGAAACCATCAATTTATTGACATGATGAACAACAGTTCCTCTTGTAAGCTCTAATTTAGCTGCAATCTCATCAGAACTCATCGGCTCTCTTGCTTTAGAAGCTTTCAGCAATTCAATAAATACCCTGAAACAGCTCTTGTCCTTATCCCTAAGGCCAAAAAGTCCTAAAGAATTGCCAAACCACTGCAGTGATTTATTGATATCGCTGCCAGTAGGTTTTGTTATCTTGACAATCGTTACTTTTTTTTCAAATAACATATGTTTGGTATAAAATTAACTAATATTTAAAGCTATTCCCACAAAATCCACAATATTTATATATAAGCTGTCGATTTAAAATAAACAGCGTTGAGTTAAGCTCAACATAAAATGAGGTGTAAAATGAGACAGGATATATTGGATCCATTTAAATACACTAGAAGAATACAAAAAGAGATTGAAAAAACATTCCAGGCTTTCTACAGAAAACTAGCAAGAGTTGAAAAAAGCTAATTTTAAAATGAAAAAAACAGAAAAACAAAAACCTGAAGCAGTAAAGATAGAATCTCCAGAACAGCCTAAAGAAAAGCAGATAGAAGAATTGACTAATCTTTTGAAGAGGATCCAGGCTGATTTTGAAAATTACAAGAAAAGAATTGAAAAAGAAAAGCAGATAGTGATAAAATATGCGCATTGTGATTTTGTAAAGGGATTATTGCCTGTCTTGGATTCTTTTGAGCATGCCTTGAAGAATACATTGAATGAAGACATAAAGATGCTTCATGCGCAGTTATGGCACTTGCTATCCTCACAAGGGCTTTCAAAGATAAATTCATTGCATGTAAAATTTGACCCATGCTATCATGAGGTTTTGATGAAAGTGGTATCAGAGCAGCCAGAAGACACAATAATTGAAGAGCTGCAGACTGGTTATATGTACAAGGACATAGTGATCAGGCCGACAAAAGTAAAGATCGCTAAAAAATGACTGAAATATTTGAGATAAAAAAAGTTGGAGGCGCTGTGATGTGCAAGCCAAGAGACGAGGCAATGCACGAATTAGAGCAGGCACTTGCACAGGCTGATGCTGCAATACGCAGCTCAGAAAAACTAGTAAGGCAATACGAAAATGGACAAAAAGGGGATTACAAAGCAAACAACATTGGCTGAAGTGCTGAGGCTTGGAAACGAATGCAAGCGATGCAACCACTGCTGCAGGCACGGCACTGGTTTTTTGACAAAGACGGATGTCCACATGATTGCCAGGCATCTCAAATTGACAAAAGAAGGTTTTGTCAAGACATGCCTAGAGCCGGTGAATAAATTCAACACAACATTATACAGGCCATTGTCTGTCAAAAACAAGAAACAGTATGGCACTTGCATATTTTTTAATTCAAGCAAAGGATGCACAATCCACGAAGTAAAGCCAATGCACTGCAGGATAAGCAGCTGCAACAGGCATGGAGAAGAGCTTTCAGTCTGGTTTCACTTGAATTATTTTGTAAATGCAGATGACCCAGAATCAATAAGGCAGTGGGCATTATACCTTGAATCAGGGGGGAAAAATATCCCAGGAGGAGAACTTGAGGAATTGGTTCCAGACAAGGAGAAGCTGAAAAAAATATTGAATTATGAAATTGTAATATGAGGTGTTAAAAATGAAAATAAGAAAAGCAAGTACTGAAGAATTAAAAGAATTGGCCAAACTCTACAAAGAGGCATTTCCCGTCCACAATATCTTTCAAAGAACAGAAAAAGAGGTTTTCAATTATCTAGAGACTCTTTCAGGAGAAATCCTTGTAGCTGTCGAGGGAAAAAAGATTTTAGGAGGATTGGCCTTGGTTTACGAGCTTTCAACTCCAGAGCACAAAAGAGCAAGGCTAAAACATATCGCAGTTGCAAAAGATGCACAAAGAAAAGGGATTGGCTCTAAATTATTGAAAGAAGCAGAAAAGTTAGTCGAGAAAGGAAAAATAGAGATACATGCTTCTGAGAATGAGAAAGAGGCATTAGAATTCTACAAAAAGAATGGCTATGAAGTAGAAGGAGAATTAAAGTCGCATTACAGGCCAAATGAGACTTGCTATATTTTAGGGAAGGTGATTTGAATGTCAGAAGAAAAAAAATCAGTCAATATGAGCATAGACGATGGAAAAGAGTTTTTTGCGCATGAGATGAGCCTTAATTTCAATCCAACACAGTTCACATTTGATTTCAGGTGCATAACGCCAAGAGTTGACCCAAGGACAAGGGAAGGGCCTTTCCTTGCATTAAAGCACAATGTGGTTATGGTTGACCCATGGCATGCAAAAGAGATATTGAGAGTATTGACAAATGTGATAAAAAGATATGAAGAAGAGTTTGGAGAGATAGAGAAGCCAAAAGCAGTAAAAGCATACGAGAAAAAGGCAAAAAAACTGCAGCAGGATGTTGAAAAAACAGAAGCTCCTAGCTATATGGGATAAAAATGACTGAAATAGAAGTCAAGATATTGGATATAAACCCAGAAGATATTAGGAAGAAGCTCCTGGATGCAGGAGCAAAAAGAACATTCCATGGAGAATTGATTGCAAAAGTATTTGATTTTCCTGATTTAAGGATGAAAAACGCTGACGGGCATCTGCGGTTAAGAAAAATAGGAGACAAGACAGAACTTACTTATAAAGAAGCAGTAAAGTCAGAAAAATTCAAAAAAAGAATAGAGACTGAAGTGATAGTGTCTGATTTTGACACTGCTGAGAAAATACTTAGGAAAATAGGTCTGCGTGAAACAAGAAGCTACAGGAAAACAAGGGAATCTTATCAGCTCGGCAATATCAGCTTTGATATTGATATTTATCCTGAAGAGACAGGCATCCCGCCTTTAGTTGAGATTGAATCAACTGAAGAAGGAATCAAAGAAGGGGTTAAGCTGCTTGGCTTTCAGACGAAAGACACAACAACAGTTTCTGGATGGAAACTATTAGATATTTATAAGGATAAAATAGGCAGAAACGCCTTGGAGGGAGATTAAAATGTCAAAAATAATCGGAATTGATTTAGGAACATCAAACAGCGCAGCAGCTGTTCTAGAGGCAGGAAGGCCTAAGATAATACCAAGCGCAGAAGGGACTTCGCTTTATGGAAAAGCATTCCCAAGCGTCGTGGCATTCACAAGAGATAACCAGTTGCTTGTCGGAGAGCCGGCAAGAAGGCAGGCTATCTCAAATCCAGAAGGGACAATCACAGGTGCAAAAAGGAAGATGGGCACTAGCTTCAGATACAGCATCCATGGCAAGGAATACACTCCTCAGCAGATATCTGCTTTTATCCTGCAGAAGATAAAGAAAGATTCAGAAGCTTATCTTGGAGAGAAGATCCAGAAAGCAGTCATCACTGTCCCTGCTTATTTTGATGACAACCAGAGGCAGGCAACAAAAGATGCAGGAAAGATTGCTGGATTAGAGGTTGTCAGGATAATCAACGAGCCGACAGCAGCATCATTGGCATATGGCCTGGACAAGTCCAACAAAGAGCACACGATCCTTGTCTTTGATCTAGGAGGAGGGACATTAGACGTAACAATCATGGAGTTTGGCGAAGGTGTATTTGAAGTCAAATCAACTTCAGGAGACACCCAGCTTGGCGGAACAGACATGGACAATTCTTTGATAAACTACATTGTCAAGAAATTCAAGGAAGATACAGGCATTGACCTGAATGATGATGATGTTGCGATGCAGAGAGTAAAAGAAGCAGCTGAAAAAGCAAAGATAGAGCTTTCTACAACAATGCAGACAGATATCAACCTTCCATTTATCACAGCAACAAACAAAGGCCCAAAGCATCTGACAATGCAGATAACAAGGGCAAAGCTTGAAGAGATTGTTGAGCCAATTGTCAGGAAATGCAAGAAGTCAGTTGAGCAGGCATTGAAGGACGCAAAGATAACTTTAGATGATATTGACAAGGTCATATTAGTAGGAGGTCCTACAAGGATGCCTATTGTGATGAAGTATGTTGAAGAATGGGTTAGAAAAAAGCCAGAAAGAGGCGTTGACCCTATGGAGTGCGTTGCAGCAGGAGCAGCAATCCAGGCAGGAGTATTGGCAGGAGATGTAAAAGATGTCTTGCTGCTTGATGTAACTCCATTGAGCCTTGGCATTGAGACACTTGGAGGAGTATTCACAAGATTGATAGAGAGAAACACGACAATCCCTACTAAAAAATCGCAGATATTCTCAACAGCAGCAGACAACCAGCCAGCTGTCACAATAAGGGTTGGCCAGGGAGAGAGATCAATGTTTGCAGACAACAAGGTTTTAGGGCAGTTTGATCTGGTAGGTATTCCATCTGCGCCTAGAGGCATTCCTCAGATTGAAGTCACATTTGACATTGATGCAAACGGCATTGTGAATGTCTCTGCAAAAGACCTAGGGACAGGCAAAAGGCAGCAGATAACTGTTACTGGCTCTACAAGATTATCAGATTCAGATATTGAAAAGATGAAGAAAGCAGCAGATGAGCATGCAGAAGAAGACAAGAGAAGAAAAGACGATGTTGAGATTGTCAACAGGGCAGATACTTTGATATACACGACAGAAAAGACTTTGAAGGATATGGAAGGCAAGGTTGATGATGCTAAACTGAAAGAAGTGACTGAAAAGATTGATGAGCTGAAAGAATTGATGAAGCCAGAGAAGAAAGATGTTGCAAAGATAAAGAGAAAGCTTGATGAAGTTGAGAAGCTTGCAGGAGAAGCAGCAACTGAATTGTACAAGAAAGCATCTGAAGAATATGCAAAGACTCAAAAGCCTTCAAAAGAGCAGAAGACATCAAAAAAGAAAAAGAAAGACGAAGATGTTGTTGATGCAGAGTTTGAAGAGAAGGAAGACAAAGAAAAAGAAGACAAGGAAGATTAAATGGCAAAAATCCTTAACGCAGTAGTAGGAATCATCTATTGCGGAGATGAATTCCTTATCCTGCAAAAGAAAGGGGCATGGATAGGATGGCAGTTTGTGCAGGGAGCAATTGACCCAGGAGAGACAGCAGAGCAGGCAGTATTGAGAGAAGTAAGAGAAGAGACAGGGTTAACCAAAACAGAGATAACAAAAAAGCTTGACTTCAAGTCAGATTACTGGTTTGTCTGGGAAAAAGAAAAAATCCACAAGTTCTTAACTTATTTTCTAGTCAAAGGGAACAAAGAAGAGCCAATAAAGCTCAGCGAAGAGCATTCAGAATACAAATGGTGCAGCTACGAAGAAACATTGAAAGAGATAAAATTTAATAAGGAGCTCTTCCAAAAGGCACATGGGGAATTAAAGAAGCTCAAATGAATGGCAATCATGTCATAACTCTAGAAGATTTGATAAAAGCCACAGAGCAGTTTTCTCAGCTTGAGAAAAGAGGAAGCTACTATGATATGGCTATACATTTAGACAGTGTTGGTTTTGAGCTGGAAGCAGCTACCATACTTTTGTCCACCTGGAACACAAACAGGTTCAAGTTCAGCGTAGGAGATGGGCCTGCTGAACTGAAAAAAGCATTAGATGCATGCAGAGAAGGCTTCAAGTCATTGGAAGGGCAGACATTTGAAGAGATTAATTTCAGGAGGATTACCCCTGTAATCCATAGCATCTACAACCGATTGAGCCTTGTTGATGGAGTAAAGTACACAGGAGCATCAAAATTAATGCACTTGAAATCTCCTAGGCTGTTTGTGATGTGGGACCAATACATAAGGGATAGATACAACTTTGAAGCAGCAGCAGATGACTATACACATTTTTTAATACGGATGCAAGAGAAGTTTTTAGGACTTGGCTGGAATGATCCAACCAAACCATTGACAAAGGCGATTGACGAATACAATTACGTCACAATAAGCATTCCAGCAGTGCAGAGGGAAAAAGAAAAAAGAAAAGAAAGCTCAAAAAGGTATGCACCAAAATGATTAAGCTTGTAATATTTGATTTTGACGGCACTTTGTTTGACACAAAAGCATTTATCAAGAAATATCTAAAAAAACGGCTTAAACCATTCGGCATACCAACAGAAACAGAAAAACAATTTCAGAATATTTACTTAGTGAATTTCTATGAAACAATGAAAAAATATGGCGCAACAGGCAAGGATATAGCAAGATTCAAGAAAATGTCAATATTGTTAAGAAGCAGGCAAGCGCCTCATGTAAAAGCATTCCCTTTTATCTCAAATGCATTAAAGCAATTAAAGAAAACAGCAAAGATTGCAGTAATCTCATCAAGCTTTACAAAACCTATAAAGATAAGCATGAAAGCAAACAAAATCTTAAAATATTTTGATTTTATACTAGGCGCTGAAAAAGAAGAAAACAAGGTAAAAAAAATAAATGCAGCGATGAAGAGATGCAAGGCAAAACCATCTGAAACAGTATATGTTGGAGACACAGTAGGAGATGTTATTGAAGCAAAGAAAGCAAAAGTAAGAGCAGTTGCAGCTGCATGGGGCTTTCATCCAAAGAAGTTATTGAAAAAAGCAAAGCCTTATATGATATTGACTAATCCAAAACAACTAATAAGGGTGCTAAAATGAAGATATTGGCAATTTGCGGAAGCGCAAGAAAAGGAAATACAGAATATTTGACAAAGAAATTCCTTGAAGCAGCCAAAAACAAAGGAGCAGAGACAGAACTGATACTTCTTAGAGAAAAGAAGATAGGAGAATGCACAGGCTGCGATATCTGTTTTGGAACACAATTAGAGTGTGAGATAAAAGACGACATGCCAGAAGTGACAAAAAAACTTCTGCAGGCAGATATGATAGTTTTCTCAACACCTGTTTATTTTGATAATGTATCTGGATTAATGAAAGTGTTCATGGACAGGACAAACCCATTATCAAGCCCGCCAAAGCTGAAAGGCAAAAAAGCATTTATAATCTGTGTAGGAGGCCAGCCGATAGAGCCAAGCATAAGAAGATGCGAAGAAAACATAAAGAACTTCATTGAAATACACGAGATGGAGCTGGTTGGCTCATTCACGACAAGAGCAGAGCAGCCAGTAGAGATTTCAACAAAACCAAAAATAATAAAAAAGCTTCAGGAAATGGCAATGGAGGCAGTAAAATGAAAGACACACAAACAGAACCGACACAACAAGAAATAGGTGCAAGGATTGAAGCAAGAGTACAAGCATTAGAGCAGACATACAAGACAAAACAAGAACACGGAGAAAATATGGGGCCTGTGGTCGTAGAGCTGCTTAAGGCACTTATAGAACAAGACCTTAGGAAATACCCTGGCGTTAATCCTGCTTTAAGGCAAACTTATCAAGAAATATTGACAAAATACAATGGCCAAGGACTATTATAAAAAATTAGGCGTAGAGAAAAACGCGACAAAAGAAGAGATTAAGAAAGCTTACAAGAGATTGGCAAAGAAATACCATCCTGATTTGAATAAGAATGATCCAAATGCTGAGCACAAATTCAAGGAGATAAATGAAGCAGCTTCTGTCCTGGCAGATGACGAGAAAAGGGCAAGATATGACCAGTTTGGAACAGCAGAATCTCCTCAATTTGGAGCAGGAGGTTTTGACTTCTCTTCATTCATGGATGATGTAGGAGATTTTGGATTTGATTTTGACAGCATCTTTGATTCTTTTTTTGGAGGGAATATCTTTGGAGGAAACAGAAGGCGCAGAAGCCAGAGCAGGGGGCATGACTTAAGGTATGACTTAGAGATAACATTAGAAGAAGCAGCAGAAGGCACTACAAAAGAGATTTCTATACCTCATATGATAAAATGCCCAAAATGCAAAGGCACAGGAGCAAAATCAGAAGAAGATATCATAGAATGCCCTGAATGCGAAGGAACTGGTTTTGTAAGAAGGACAACAAGAACGCCATTTGGAATATTTTCAATGCAGTCAGCATGCCATAAATGCAGGGGCCAAGGCACTGCAATAAAGCACTACTGCCCTGAATGCGATGGAGAAGGAAAAATCTCAAAGACATCCAAACTAGAAATCAAGATACCAGCAGGAGCAGAGACAGGAACTAATTTGAGGATAAGAGGAGCAGGAGAAGCAGGAGGCAGAGGAGCAGAACAAGGAGACCTGTATGTAATTGTCCATGTTGCAGAGCATGATACTTTTGACAGGCATGGAGATGATGTCTACACAGAAACAAAGATAAGCTTTAGCCAGGCTGCATTAGGAGACAGCATAAATGTTCCTACATTGAAAGGAAACGCAGAATTAAAGATTCCTCCAGGCACGCAAGGCCATACCATCTTTAAGATGAAAGGCAAAGGCATTCCTCATCTGCATGGCTCTGGCTCAGGAGACCAATTAGTAAAAGTAATAGTGCATACTCCAACAAAACTTACAAAAAGGCAGAAAGAATTATTAGAAGAATTTGAAAAAGAAATAAAAGAAAAAAAAGGATTTCTAAATAGTTTATTTTGAAGGCACTCCTAATTGCTGATGTACAAGCTCGTCATCTTTTACCTGGTTGTATACTAAGGTTTTATACTCTATACTTTTTACCTTTTCATCTCCAGAATAGACTTCATACTTCAATGGAAGGCCTTTGTAATCCCACAACCAAACTTTTATAGTCTTTCCATCTTCATCATACTGCACTATTGTTGTTTCTCTCTCATCAACCATCTCTGTGCCTGCTTTAGCACCATACTTTACTTTTTTAAGCACATCAAAAGGGGTTTCTGTCGTGAAGTCAGAGAAATCTACTGGGATTGGTGCATTCCTGTCATCGCAGGTGTCTTCTTCGCAATAAGCTATAACGCTTTTTGCAGCCAAATCAAAATAAGCAGTGTCATAATACGTTCCCTTGGCAAATTTGCCGCTTCCAAGTTCTATAACATGCTTCATCTTATCTCCCTTGGCATAGATATGTGCATAATATCCTGCTTCTCCTTTTACCCATTCGCTGTGCGAATAGTCTATTGAAGTTACAGAATCAGCTTTTGCCATAATTGCCTTGACATCATCAGGCAAAACAGGGCCTTGCATTCCAGCCTCTTTGATTGTTTCTTTTTCAGCAGGCAATGTTGTCTGCTTGACTGCTGGCTCTGATACAGGCGCAGCAGGTTTTTGGTATGTTGTTTCTTTTGCGCATCCGCTTACTAAAAGAACAGCCACAAATAAGATTAATAATAGTTTTTTCATAATATACACCTCACATTTATCATATAATTTATAGTCATATTATATAAACCTTTTGTCAAAAAAGTTTTTAAATGATGAGATAAATCTAGCTATTATGAAGATAGCAGCTCTTGTATCAGGAGGAAAAGACAGCTGGTATGCTGCCTATTTGGCAAAGAAATTTGGGCACCAGGTAGTTTGCATCGTAACATTGAATCCAGAAAGGGAAGATTCCTGGATGTTCCATACTCCTAATGTTGAATTTGTTGTGCAGCAGGCAGAAGCAGCTGAAATACCTTTGATAATGCTTCCAACAAGCGGTATTAAAGAGCAGGAATTAAAAGAGTTAAAAGAAGCAATCAACCTGGCAAAGCAGAAGCACAAGATTGAAGGAGTCTGCGCAGGAGCATTGGCATCTCAGTATCAAAAGGAAAGAGTTGAAAACATCTGCAATGAGCTTGGATTAAAATTGGTTGCTCCTCTCTGGCACATGAATATAGAGCAGTACATGAGAGGATTATTGCTTGATAATTTTGAAGTTGTGATTGTTGGAATAGCAGCAGAAGGCTTGAATGAATCATTCTTAGGAAGGAAGATAGACAGGAACTTGATTGAAGACTTGAAGAAAACAAAGATTCATCTTGCAGGAGAAGGAGGAGAATACGAGACATTTGTCCTTAACTGCCCTATGTTCAAGAGAAAGCTTGAAATCTGGCGCTCAAACACATTTATGGAGAATGAGTATACTGGGAAATTGATAATTGAAGAAATTCAGCTGCTAAGGAAATGATTTAAGCTCTTAATGACTTATATTCTCTTATGCCTTGGTATATTTCCTGGACAAGGCCTGCTAAACTAGAAACAGGTTTTTCTACTGTCATATTTGCGCCTAATCTGACTGCTTCTCTAAGAAGAACACCATCTGGATCTCCAGTGGCAAATACCTTAAAGACTTTATGGTCTTGTACCTGCTCTAAGAAATCTATACCAGACATGCCGCATCCCATATTATTGTCAGTGAAATATAAATCAAAAGGAGTTTTTGCATTCCCTATCTTTTCAAGCCCTTCTTCGCCATCTTCTGCAGTCTCTACATAAAATCCAGCGTCTGCGAATGAACGGCTCAATAAATTCCTCATAGACTCATCATCATCCTGAATAAGTGCTCTGTATTGCGGGTTTTCTTCTGGCATCTTATTCCTCTTCCATTTTTTTCTTACCCAATTTTTTGCTAACAGCAGTACATAAATCCAATGCCCAATTATAGATGTCTTTTTCTGGAATACCTTCTTTAAGGCTTAGTCCTTTAACAGCAGCCATCAAAGCCTGCATATTCGCATCATAAAATCTGCACATATTGACATAAGAATCATTGTCAGAAGGCTTTTGCATCATGCAATAAAGCACCCCTATAAAATTAAGCCCGCATCGGCATTCCATTGAGCCGTCTTCTTTTTGGACTATCTGCCTAAAATCATGCCCTTCTCCGCTCTGAGAACTCTCTAGACATCTTGCTGCAAGATCCCTAGATGTTTCTCGTATGTATTCTTGAATATTAGTCTTGCTCATATAAATCACTTTTTAATCATACTAATTATCAAAGAAATAAAAATTTATTTCTTCTTCAATTCTTTCTTGCTGATTTCCAGCTTGTCAAGCATTTCCTTTGTTCTCTGCCTTAAAGTTGTCTCAGTGATTCCAGATGTCTCTGCAATTGCTTTCTGTGTTACTTTTGTCTTGTTCATCAATGCAGATATATAAAGAGCTGTAGCTGCAAGTGATGTTGGGCTTTTTCCAGAATCAAGCCCTTCTTTCTGTATTGCCTCAATCAGCTTAACTGCTTTTGTCTGTGTCTTTGCATCCAAGTTCAACTCAGAAGCAAATCTTCCTACAAAATCAATAGGATTTGACTGCATTACCTTTATATTAAGCCTTCTTATGACCATCTTGTAAGTTCTTGCAATGTCAAATTTGTCTAGTTTAGAAGCATTTGCTATCTCATTCAATGTCTTAGGTGTTCCATACAGCTTAGAAGCAAGATAAACAACAGCTGCTATAATGCTGTCATTAGCCCTGGCTCTTGTCAATCCTTTCTCAGCACATTCTCTATAGATTCTTGCAGCCTCTTTTTCAATGCTGTCAGGCAATCTAAGCTGAGAAGCAATTATCTTTAAGTTTGCTAGATTAGTATTCAAATTGTGCTCTAATGCAGAGCTTGTCCATCTGTTCTTCTGCTTGATTCTTAGCATCAACTGTCTTGTTTTCTTAGGCAGTGAATGCATGTCAGATGAATTTCCAACTTCTGTCATCAATGAATTCGCAATCCTAGGATCAAATGGAGCTCCTGTTCTGCTTTTGCTTGCTATATCTTCCCCATCAAGCATCCTCTCTCTTCCAAAATCAGGCAGAGCATCCTCTATTACAAAACCACAGCTTTTACAGATTATTTCTCCCTTTTCTTTGTTTGTGAAGAATTTCTTATCTCCACATTCAGGGCATTTTTTGATTGTTTCAATTACCATTTTATCAACCTCAAACATGTAAATTCAAGCTTTATAGAGCCTATTAACGTATTCAAAACAATTCCAGAAACCCGTAACCTTTTTATAATACTATAATGCCTAACTCATATATAAACCTTTCTATTTTTGAGCACTCTAGAGTGATAGTTAGCTAAAATGTGAATATACCATTGAATTAGCCGTTATAACCTAAAATCAGATTTTAGACTTTGTTAATATTTTTATTTTATTCACTTAAATGTAGTTATTTAAGCCATTTTAGCTTTAAACCAGTTTTCAAGAGCTTTGTAAGTTGTGCCAACTCTGGCATCAAAGCCCCAATAATCATTTAGATTTACTCTTGCAGTTAAACCTTCTTGCCTTATTTCTGCAAATGTAGCGCCGACAGGATCCCCTGTTTCACAAATAATACAGTATTGATCATATCTTAAATCAACATCCTTATTCAATTCTACAGGAGCATCTAAATTGTTTGTATGAATGTTCTTTTTCAGCCCAACCATCCGTATAGTCCTAGATTCTGGATGCAAAGCTATATAATCAAAAATTTCCTTAACTATCTGCTCTATAGGCTCTTGTTTTGTTATTATCATACTTATAACATAAGAATAAAGACTATTTAAACTTTTCTATTTTAGTAACTAATAAGTAGTAAAGATATTAGTAAGCAAATCTTAACCAAAGCCTTTTATATTTCTTGGAAATCTATTCTCTTATGATATCAGAAAAAGCCTGGATAAACCATATTGACAGCTTAAAGACAAAGAAAATAGCCTCAAAAGCAGAGCTCAAGAAAGCGTTAGTAGATGCAATTATATCCAGAATCCCTAAGAAACGTTTTGGGATAATGTTCTCTGGAGGTATAGATTCAGGTTTAATTGCATTTATCTGCAAAAAGCAGAAAGCAGACTTTATCTGCTATGCAGTTGGCCTTGAAAACGCAGCAGATATAGAAGCAGCAAAAAAAGCAGCAAAACTTTTGAAAGTTAAATTAAAGTTTAAAATCTTTACATTAGAGGAATCTGAAAAAGTAATAAAATCAACAGTAAAAATAGTAGGTCCTGATGTTCTAAGTGTTGGTGTTGGCTCTGTTGTCTATGCAGCTGCAATGCTTGCAAAGAAAGACAAAATCAATTACTTGTTCTCAGGATTAGGCTCAGAAGAGATATTTGCAGGCTATGAAAGGCATGTTTCAGCAAAAGATATCAACAAAGAATGCTGGAGAGGCTTGAAGACAATGTGGAAAAGAGATTTATGCAGGGATGTTCCTATTGCAGAAAAACTAAAAATCAAGATTTCAACACCTTTCTTGGATGATAAATTAATTAAAACAGCAATGCAGATTCCAGGAAAAGAAAAAATAAACAAAGAGCATAAGAAAGTCATCTTAAGAAAGATTGCAGAAGAGCTTGGCTTGCCAAAAGAGATTGCATGGAGAAGAAAGCAGGCAGCACAATACGGCTCTAAATTCGACAGGGCAATCCTGAGATTAGCAAGAAGAAATAAATTAAGATATAAGAAAAAATATTTGGAATCTTTACTCTAAAATCTTTTCAATCTTCTCTAATTCCCTGCTATTTACGCCAATCTTAAACAATTTTTTGGCAATCGTTTCCTTGATTTCTCCAGCAGGAGCCTTGTCTTTAATTTTTTCGTCTTTCTTGGCTTTTTTATCCAGCTCAAACCATTTTGATTCTTCAAGCAAAATCTTTGCAATCGCGCTTTGGTATTTCCCATATGCTTCCTTTTTGCTTAAATCATATTCGCATTTGTTGTTCTTCAATACTTCTTTTAATCTTTCTTCAGGAACTAATACCAAAACCCAATAAGGGAATATCCTGCAGTTCAAAGGCCTTGCAGCATAGATAGAGCATCTTTCATTTTTCCTGAATTTGCAAGGGATATCCAATCCCATATCGACATCAAAAATACCAGGGGTTCTTGAATCTCCAAACTTCTTCAATCCAGCATATTCCTTGAAAAACTCATCAACAGAAATCTTAAGATGACTGCAGATTCTCCAGATATCTCCAACAGTCAGATTTATATTAATTCGTTTATCTTCTCCGCAGCACATTCCGCAGTGTTGGCATTCCATTCTCAATCAGAATTCAATAAACTTTTTAAATGTTGGCTAAATACAGAACTTATGGAAAAAATACCTACCTACTTCGAGAAGATAGATATGGCTGAATTAGCAAACAAAATTAATCCTAATTTGTCTGAACAAGAAACAATCGATATTGTGGTTGTAATCCTGAATGAAGAGGCAATCAAGCTTGTAATCCATGGCAAGCTGGAAGAGGCTGTGGAAAATATAGCGCCATTAGTAGAAGGTGGTTTAGAGTATAGCATTCTTTACAATACATTAGGCATGGCTTATCTAAGCGCAAATAATCCATTTAGGGCATCATTGAATTTTGAAAAAGCAATAAGAATTAATCCAAACATTGCAGGAATTCACGGAAATCTAGCAGTTGCTTACATGAGAATGAAAAAAGTAGACCCAGCAATAACTGAATTCAAGAAAGCATTAAAGCTAGGCTATAAGAGAGAAGACATGTTCCTTGACGCAATAAAATTTTGCGAAGAAAATCATAGATATGAAGATTCTTCTTATTTCTCAGGGGTCCAGGAAGGCCTGCAGAATCCATAGAAAAGCTTAAATACTCTTGTTTTTTAAATAAATTTATGGTTGAAGAGAGCCTGATACAAAAGAGGTATGTTGCAGTAGATAAGTCTGATACAATTTCTCATCTTATAGGCCAGCTAAAGCAAAACAAGGCAAAGGCAGCTTTAGTTTTTGATAAAAACAAATTCATTGGAATAGCAGATACTCATCTGCTGATAAAGACAAAGCTTGATCCAACCTCAATGAAAGTGGACAAGATAGTCAAAAAAATCCCTGTGCTAAATGGAAAAGAAGAATTAGGAGAAGTAGCAAGGTTGCTTTTGACATCAGACACAAGGATGCTTCCTGTAATAGACCATGAAAAAGTGATTGGCGTGATAAACTCACTGGATGTAATAAAGCAGCTGCATAACACAGAAGCTGGGAAAAAGAAACTAAAAGAAGTAATGACATTATCTCCAATAACAATACACGAAAATGACAGGCTAGGAAAAGCAATCGAGATAATGAAAGAAAACCATGTAAGCAGGATACCTATTGTTAATGACAAAGGAGAATTAGTGCAGATAGCAGCATTGACAGATTTGTTGTATGATTATACCTTAAGGCTGCAGAGCAGGTCTGATGCAAGGGGGAAAGGCATGTTATCACAGCACGGCCCAAGGACATCCAGGGCGTATGGAGACAAAACAGAACTAAATGCATATCCTATAAAAAACATTTCAACACTTATAATCATTACAGCTTCACCAGATGATACTATAGGAAGGACAATAGACAAGATGGAAAGGTTTGACATCAGCAGCATTGTTGTTGTAGAAGGCAAAAGGCCAGTTGGCATTATTGCAACCAGGGATTTATTAAAATTGTTATTAAAGCACCAGGTTACTTATTAGGTTAAATGTTTATATCTAAACACAAAACTAATTTTAGATAGACAGTGTTATTTTCAATTCAAAAGTCATCTCCATCTCTAATCAAGCCATCTAAACGACAAAGGTTTATAAATCACGTTTTCTTAACATTATAGATTAAAAATGGAAAATATGGGCTTTTTTGCTTATATGAACAAGTGGCGTGAAGAATTCTATGTTCCAGCAGAAAGCGAGATAATTGCAGTTACTCAGGATAGAGGCAATGCAGAAAAAGCAAAATCCCTTATCGAGAAATTAGTGCAGGATTTGGAAAAGCAGCCGTTTGGCTATCAGGAAAAGATCAGTGCTGCCAAGCTTCGATTGCCTGAAACAGCTGTCGAGTCTAAACTAGCCAGAGCAGAAGACCCGATTGATAAGATTATTCTTTATGCATCAGGAAGCGTAACAAAAGAACTTGCTGCAAAAAGGCTTAATACAGTTGATAAGATAGAGATAGGACTGATAAAAATCTATTTTTAAAGCATGGTTAAATATTTATACAGCTTCTTCTAAAACCAATAAATGATTCCAAAAAACTGCAATAGATGCGGTTATTGCTGTACGCTGAGAGTAAGGCTAAGCTTTCCAGAATACCTAAGAATACTGTTAGCAGGCAAAATGGATTTCACAGAAAAAGATACCAAAGGCAAAAGATGCATCAAGATGCCTGGCCAGAGATGTTTTTTCCTGGAAGCAAAGAATTTTTGCAAGATTTATTCAATCAGGCCAAAGATGTGCAGGGATTATCCTGGCGTTGAAGTCTGTCCTGGAAAAATTTAATTCACAGAACCTCTTTCTTGGATAAACTCGTCATAACCATCTTTTAAAAAACTTAAAATAAACAACTTTTCTTGTTGCGGTAATTCTACGCTAGATTCAGATATGCATAAGCTTTTTAGCAGTTCATCCAAGCTTCTATCTAGATATGAAGCATCATTTGAACATACTGTTACAACCACATTTATGGGATCTAACTTATCCTGAGATATAATTGCTTCAAAAACAGCTAAATTCTCCTTTTTTTTAAACAAGTAATATTCAGCAGATTCTGTTCTATCAACTGGTTCTCCAAGAATATCCATTAAGGGTTTTGAAGGATCTCTTGTCCCAGTTACATATTTAACTTTTCCGCCATCTGTTGGGAGATATACAAATTGCGTCATGATTACTATATACTTAAGAATTATATAAACCTTAGTTAAATTCAGAAATTACTCTTCAACCTTTATCGCTTCTTTCTCGCACTGGACTTCGCATGCTCTGCAGCCAATGCACTCTTTTTCTTTCTTGACAATCACTTTATCATTCTCTTTTGCAAATACAGTAAGAGGGCATATCTCAACACAGTTGCCACAAGAAGTGCATTTGCTAGAATTAATTACCGGCTTAGGCATTTTCAACAACTTTGCTTTCTTCAGATTTAGGAGCTTCAGCAGGTTTAGCTTCCTTAGGAGCCTCTTCAACAGGCATTGCCTTTGCTTTTTCTGCTTCAACCTTTTTCACAACAGGAGCTGCTCCTCTTTCAACAAGCCTCATATATCTTACTTCGCAGCTCTTCAGAGGATAGACCTTCTTAATCTGCTTTTTCAAAGTCATCTGTACTTGATAGCCGACAAGCTCCCTTACAAAATCTTCATAGCTCATCTTGCTGACCATTTTCTTTAGACCGTCAGCGCATGCTTTTCTCACAGCAGTGAGCATAGAAAGATTTGTCATGTTCAGTGTGATCATTACTAATTTTATAACCAATTTGCAGTTATCAGCTGTCTGCGCTGTTAAAGAAGAATCAATCTTGTTTTTTCCTCTTCTTACAATCCTTTTGATTGAAGAAGCCAGCATCTCATATCCAATTACTTCTGTATATAGTTTGTTGCCAGTTGCATTGTTTATCTTGAATACTATATTGACATTCTGCCTCTTGATATCTCCTATAAGATTCATAAGATTTACAGGGACTAATCTGCCTATTGCAGTAGGAGGCTCTGCTATCAGGGTCTCTCCTATTACCTCTTCATTGAACATCTTAGGAGCTAAGATAGGTACCCATACCTTTTTAGTAACTAATTTTGCAACTTTTCTTTTTGCTTTAGCCATCTTTGTCTAAAAAAATTAGATTTGATTTATAAGTCTTTTGTTTTTCTTTCAGAAAAACAATGTTTGAAAATTGCTAATTTTTCAAACTTTTGTTTTTATACGTCAAGTTCTTTGACTTCTTTTGCATGCTCTTCAATGAATTTCCTTCTAGGCTCGACCTGATCTCCCATAAGTATTGTAAACATCTCATCAGCTTCAACAACATCTTCAATAGTGACTTGCTTCAAGATCCTGACAGAAGGGTCCATTGTTGTTTCCCAAAGCTGTTTTGGATTCATTTCTCCAAGGCCTTTATACCTCTGTATGCTTGTTGCTTCACCTATATTCCTGATTATATTTTCTTTTTCTTTATCACTATAAGCATATACAATCTGCTTTGCTTTCTTTATCTTATATAGTGGAGGCTGTGCAATATATACATACCCGTTTTCTACCAATGGCTGCATATATCTGTAAAAGAAAGTCAATAGCAAGCAAGCAATATGGTTTCCGTCAACATCAGCATCAGTCATTATTACAATTTTGTGATATCTTAATTTAGAGATATCAAATTCATCTCCAATGCCTGTTCCCAAAGCAGTTATCACTGTTATTATTTCATTATTCTCAAATACCTTGTTCAGCCTTGCTTTCTCAACATTCAGAATCTTTCCTCTTAAAGGCAAAATGGCCTGGAATTTCCTGTCTCTTCCCTGCTTTGCGCTTCCGCCAGCAGAATCTCCTTCTACAATGAATATCTCGCTTTTTGCAGGATCTCTTTCCTGGCAGTCAGCCAATTTTCCTGGCAAGCTTCCATGGCTCAATGCTCCTTTTCTTCTTGTCAGGTCTCTTGCTTTTCTTGCAGCTTCCCTTGCTTTTGCAGCATTCAAAAGTTTCATTGCGATGTTTTTCGCAATCGCAGGATTCTCCTCTAAAAATGTGCTTAGCTTGTCTCCTGCCATTGACTCGACAATGCCTTTGATTTCAGAATTTCCTAATTTTGTTTTTGTCTGGCCTTCGAACTGCGGCTCTCTGAGCCTGACAGATATTACAGCGCTAAGCCCTTCTCTTACATCCTCTCCGCTTAGCTTCACATCTTCCATCTTTAATTTTTCAGCATACTTGTTGAATACCCTTGTCAAAGCAGCCTTGAATCCATTAAGATGCGTTCCTCCTTCGTGCGTATTTATATTGTTTGCAAATGAGAATATGTTCTCTTGATATCCTTCATTGTATTGCATTGCCACTTCAATCTCAGTACCTTCTTTTTCTGTCTTGAAATATATTGGCTTATGGAATGGAATCTTGTTCTTGTTCAAGAATTCGACAAATGAAACAATTCCTCCTTCATACTTGAAAACATGCCCTTTTCCTGTTATTTCGTCATTGATTGTTATCTCCAGGCCTTTGTTCAGGAAAGCAAGCTCCCTCAATCTATTAGACAATATTTCATAATGGAATTCAGTTGATTCAAATATTTCAGCATCAGGTATGAATGTGACAGTTGTTCCAGTGCCTTCTGCTTCTCCGATTTCCTTTAGCGGCTCTAGAGGCTTTCCTCTCTGGTATTTTTGCTCATAAACCCTACCATTCCTTTTGACATGGATAGTTAGTTCTTTGCTCAATGCATTTGTCACAGAAATACCAACACCATGCAAGCCTCCTGCAACCTTATAAGCTCCTTTGTCAAATTTCCCTCCTGCATGCAGCTTAGTCATTACAATCTCTACAGCAGAAACATTGAACTTTGGATGCTTTTCAACAGGAATTCCTCTTCCATTGTCAATTACGCTTATAGCTCCATTCTTATGGATTATAACAGAAATCTTTGTGCAGAAGCCAGCCAAAGCCTCGTCCACGCTGTTGTCAACAGCTTCGAATACAATGTGATGGAGCCCTCTAATAGAAGTGTCTCCTACATACATCCCAGGCCTTTTCCTGACAGCATCTAAGCCAGCCAAAACCTGGATTTTTTCAGCTCCGTATGATGATTGTTCTGGTTGTTTTTCTTCAGTCATTTTCTTTATTTTCCACACTAATTTCTGTATTTTTCCGACGGAAAATTAGGCAGAATTTTAACCTTAATCCAACAAAAAAGAAAGGACAAATGTATATAAAGCTTTCGATTTAAAACCCTTGAATTCGAGCTTTATACGGCTTATAAACGCAGAATTAAGAAATTATATAGTTGATTCAGCTATCTCATCCAATTCGCGTTGGCTGTACTTTGGGCAGTTAGTTTTATTGAATGGGCAAGGAGTATCTTTTTTGCAAGGATCTCCTTTAGCTATAATAGCTCTTCCACCTAACCTTGATACAAAATAATCAGCATATTCAGCAATTATATTATTTCCATATTTATTAGCAAGATCCCTTAACTGAGTTAATCTCTCTAAATCTCCCATTTCCTTAAGTACGCCAACAGCATCTATCTGCCTTTCTTTAATCTGCTGCGCAGTAAGACCCTCATAATTTCCAACCATCATATCTACAGCCTCAATCCTATGATATGCACAATCTATATGCTTTTTCCTGAATATAGAATAAGCCAAAAAAGGGTTTTCTTTCATAAATCTTAATGCAACCTTGCTTAAATCATCAGTAGAACTGGCTGTTTCTACTGCTTCTCTCTGCTCCTCTGATTTGCAGCAATTAATAATATGCTCAATTATCTTGTATAGTCCTTTATGTGTTCTAGATTGTGCCATTCTTAAATTGCCAGCTAATTTTGCCCCGTTTGTCTTTGCGTACATATTATTTTTTAACTAATGGTTTGCTTATAAAGGTATCGTTTTGTATATACAACATATAGAAGAAATCTGTTTAATAATCTCTATCCATCAGAGAATCAAACTGCAGATGTGGCAAATGCACCTTGACAACAGAACCATCTTTCTTGATAAAATCAACTTCATCTAGATTTTGCTTTTGCGCGTTTTTTAGTTTACCAATTATCTCAAAATCAGAAATTCCAGCTTCGTTTAAACCCAATAGTTGTTTTAGTGACATTTATCCTCTTAAATGGTATAGATTAGCCTGAATAAATTTCAATAGCAGTTAATTTTCTGGTTTTACCCTGCTTCGTCATAACCATTCATGAAAGCTTCTTCTTCAGGGCTAAGCTCGTCTTCATCCAATAGCATCTCTCTAGAATCCTCTGAGTAGATGTTCTCGTCGTCCAAAAATTCTTCTTCTTCTATTTTCATTTTTTTCATACTCCCCACACCTCCCAGTGTATATATAAAATAATAGTAACCTTTAAATATATATAGTTTTTCCATATACTATATATATAATAACAAAGATATATGCTTAATCGTAAGTTTTACGATTATTATATAGCTATATCAAAATCCGGGGTGGAATATATGGAATTCAGGAAATTAATCAGTTTTGGTAAAACTTCGTATGTAATGTCGCTTCCAAAAAGCTGGATTTTGAAAAACGGCCTTAAAAAAGGCGATTTGATAGGTTTAGAGGAAGTTGAAGGGAATTTGCTGCTAAACCCTAAGATAGAAGACAAAGAAAAAGCACAAAGAAAATCAATTGACATTGATATCACTGGAGTTGACAGGACTTCAATCCTTTATGTCATAAGAAGCGCTTACAAGATGGGCTATGATGACATCAAGCTTACTTTCAGGAAGCCATTGGCAATGCACTACAGGTTAGGCCAGGAAGAAAAGGTAATCTCAGTTGTGCATGAAGAAGTAAACAGGCTGATAGGCATAGAGGTTGTACAGCAAAAAGAAGACTTCTGCATAATCAAGGATTTGTCAGAACTTAGTTCTGCTGAATTTGATTCTGCATTAAGGAGAGTATTCTTGCTGATCAATGATGCGAGCAAAGACCTCATAGAAGCGATCAAGACAAACAATCGCGTGCTTTTAGAGACGATAGAGGAGAAGCACGACACAATCACTAAGTTCGTAAGCTACTGCTTGAGGCTTATCAACAAGAAAAAACACCCAGACTCAAAAAAGAGCTGCGTCCTTTACCATATCATATCAAGCCTGGATAAGATAACTGACGTATTGAAATACAATGAAAGAGATGTAATGCGCATAAAAGGCAAGTTAAAAAATGAGACAATCCAGATATTGGAGAAGATACTCAAGGCAATTCCAGACTATTATTCGCTGTTCTACAAGTTTGATTTCAAGAAATCATCTGAAATGTACAAGAACAGGGATGACTGCATCAAGGCTGTCTTTAATGCTGCTAAGAAAATTCCACCAAATGAGCTGTTGGTGCTGGAAAAGACAGCTGCAATCTTAGAGACAATCACTGACTTGGCAGATGCCAGGATGGCGCTTGAATACAATTAATATTGCCTTACGCGTATAGAACTAGGACCAGACTTGGTATCTAATAATGCAATATCTTTTATTCCAAGAGGATGCACTTTAATTAGCCTTTGTTTTTTGTTCAAATCCATCAAAGGCCAGTCATAAGAGCTGTTGCTGCTGTGCAGATGTCCGCATACAACACTGCATTCAAGTTTTCTTTTTTTTGCAATAGTTGCAAATGCCAACCATACTGCATCTTCTACTAGTATAGTATCCCTATGTTTTTTAAGTTTTACGCTTGCATCCTTCATACCAATTGGATAAGGATTTATATGGGATGCGATTACAACGTGTCCATCAACTTCAGATAAGAATCTGGCTAAGTCTTGCATTGTCTCGCGCAAGGCAATGTCTCTTTCCTTCTCGCTGTTTATGACAGGAATATAGACTATTACGCAATTGTCTACCTTTTCCCAAGATATACTCTCTCTGAATTCAAACCTGTCTAGACTAGGATATCCTCTAAAGACATCAGAAGCAAGAGGCGCATTGCCCCCATATCTTTCTAAAGCCAGCTCTTTGAATATAAATTCAGAGATATCTCCTTTTATTCCGCTGTCTCCAAGCTGTCTTGAGATTATGCCGTACATCTCAGGCATTCTTGCTTTCATTGTGCTGAGAAGAAATTCTGTCAAGCTATGGTCGCTTAACTGTTTTTCTGATTTCAATCGCTCAAATATTGTCCTTTGCGCATTGTCAACAATAGGCTCACTTCCATTCAGGCAAAGCACCTTTTCCCTTGCAGAAGAATGTATGAAATATTTTCTTGCTAGATTTGAGATAGATGCTGCTCCGTAAAAGCAGACCCATTTGTTGAATCCTTCTTCATTTAAGCTTAAGATACCCTCTCTGTCTGCCTCCATTTTTGCTTCAGCAGACAGCTCAGGCTCTCCAAACTTAGGATCTTCTTTTTTCTTTTTTTCTATTGTCAAAAACCTTCTTAATTTTAGGTAAGTCGTTGTTTCTTTAGGGTCTTCAATGATACTTGTAGGAGTCATGTCTCCCAAAAGCCTGATAGAATAGTCTCTGCCGCAATCTTTCAGAACACGCTGTTCTAATTCATCCATATGGTGCTGGTCTGCGACAAAAAGCATTGACATTTTAAAGTGGTTTTGATTTTATATTCCTGCCCCCTCCTGTAGGGGCTTTTTCCAAGCAAACAAAAGCAACTGAATGGTACTCTCCTTCAGCAAATTGGGCAGAAACATCATTCTTCAAAGTGAATAGCACAATGTCATCTAACTTTATTCTTGCATTGTTTCCAGCGTAAACAACCTCTGATTTTGTATAATTTGAACCAGAATTAAATTCGCATGATAGATTAACCTTTTCAGATTCTCCAAACAATGCTTCTAGATGGTCTACGAATTCTTTTTTAACACGAGGAGCATCATCCTTTGAATAAAATGGATTCAGATAAAAAGTATAAACCTTTGTTTTTTCATTTCCCTCTGCCTTAATTATCTCTACATTCTCTATTCCCTCCGCATCTATTTTGACAGGAGCCTTTTCTAATTCTTTTTCAAGATCAGTCCTTGCAGTATACGTATAATTAGTCAATGCTCTTATAGTGTTTCTTACATAGTTGCTGAATTCAAAGTGCAGATGAGGGTAATTCTTATCCACAAAATCATAGAAGCTAAGTATTTCTTTCTGCGTCTCTGCAGGAGGAGCTGAAGTCGAAACTTCTTTATCACACCTTATGCTAGAGCTTATATGCTCTTTCCAAGTTTGTGTTAATGTGTCTAATCTCGCATTATGTTCTGAAGGAGATATATTTTCTTTTGCCAGCCTTTCATCAAGCCTTTTCCTTAATATATCTTCTCCTGTATGCAGCCTGAAAGAAATCAATTTTATATAAGGAGCTCCTTCCTTTCTGTTTAGATTATGCTTGTAGACAAGCTCTCCAGCTGCTTTAAGGCCAGCAGCATTTCTAACAAGGATTACATTCCTTCCATTTTCAAGCGCTTCTAAAATCTCTGCATCTTTTGAGAAATATCTTCTGTCTAAAAATCTGTACATTGAATAGCTAGAATTCCTTTCATATCCGTCTGCTTCTTCTCCTGAAATATATTCATCTACATCTGCAGAATCATTTTTACGCTTTTCCCCGGTTTTAAGGTTTCCGATATACACTGTTGGCTTGTCTATCACATTTAATCGTTTTTCAATAGCCAACGCAGTTGTAGTTTTTCCAACTGAAGTAGGCCCGACAAAAACAATAACATAAGGTCCATGTACAACTTTTGTCAGCCTATGTTTTGCTCTTACAGCATAATATGCCTGTTGCATTGAAGTGGGTATTCCTGCTCTTTCAGCATCATTAAATTCAGCCCATACTTTTTGCTCAAGGCTTTCTATTCCATCTTTTTCTTCTAATCCTCTGAATATAAAACTCCTTAGCAGGACAGAGCGTATTGCTGTTTTTCTGGTGACATATCCCTTGTCCCTTCCTCCTGCTCCTTTGCTGAAAAAGATGATTTCATCCTCAACCTGTTTCTCAAATTCAGGTATCCTAGTGATGCTTTTAATATCAGCAACATCCCCTCTTCCAATAGCCTCTTTTAATGTAGTTATGTGCTTAAGTGCCGATTGGACAACGTTATGGCTGAATTCATAATGTGAAACAGGCAGTCTGCCTTCCTGAAGCAGCCTGAGGAAAGCTTTGCTTAGCTCTGTTTCCAAATACTTTTTTTGGATGTATGCGCATCCTTGCTCATTTTCAGCGAGCAAAAATGGGGATTTAGAAGTTGTTATTATAGGCAAGCCAGGATTATTCTCTCGCAGCTGCCTTAGATAATCAAACCCATCTTTGCCTTCTTCATTCTTCAGTACAAGATCCAAAACAACAGCAGCATATTTGTTTTTGCTTGCCAATACAACTGCTTCTTTTCCGCTTAGTACTGCTTCTATTTCTAAATCAGGATATCCCTCTAGAGAAGTTATTATTTTTCCTATGTTTTGTTCTTCGTCATCAACAACAAGAATGCGTTTTGCAGGCACACCTTCTTGATCAGGCTCTTTTAGAGATTGGTCTGGAATTGGCACAACATGTGCAACTAATCTTTCTAAAGAACTTTGTCTCTTCTCCTGCTCAGGTTGATTATTATTTTCTTCTGGCATTTTAAATTAGACTCTTGACTCTAATATATTGTTTTTACTCCCAAAACCTATTTTAGGCCTATACTGACATTTATTAACAAATAACTCTTTATAAACCTTTCTGTTTTTGTGTTACTTAACAGTAGTATTATTTAAGAAATAGTTATTTTTTCTTTTTCCCTGCAATGTTAAACCTTTCCATCACTATCTTGCCTTTCTCAACTTTTATGAGCACGTCATCGCTTTCTTTAAACCCTGATTCCTTGATAATCGATTCTGGCAGCAATACCCTTTCCCCTCTGAAGTCCAGACCTGTTATAAGCTCTTTTCCAGGGCCAACAGGAGTTATCTCATGAATCATCTGGCCTGTCGCAAGGCTTCTTTTTCCTTCAACAATCTCTTTTGTCCTTGAATACAAGAATTTTGCAATGTGCTCAGCGACATTTATCCCAGTCACGCTGGTTATTCCTTGCAATCCAGGTGAGATGTTAACCTCAATGACCAAAGGCCCTTTTACTCCTTCAAGAATATCAATTGCGCAGATATCTGCTCCGATCAATTGCGCTGTTTTTACAGCAATCTTTGTTGTTGCAGGATCAAGAGTTATAGATGTTCCTTTTCCGCCTGCATGTATGTTTGCTCTTTTTTCTCCTGCTACTGCTTTCCTTTGCATTGCAGCAACAACATTGTCTCCTACTACAATGACTCTTAGGTCAGCGCCTTCTGTCTCAATGTATTCTTGAATCAAGAAAGGCTGCTTTAATGCAATCAATGCGTCAAGCAGGCTGTTTGCAGATGCAAAGCTGTCAGCAAACATGACTCCTTTTCCCTGTGTTCCAGACGGAAATTTCATGACAATAGGATAATGCACTTTTTCAAGTATTTTCTTTGCAGCAGCGGGTGTTGCAGCAAGATAGGTTTCAGGCATTGGGATGCCGTTCTGCTGAAGGATAAGCTGAGTAAGCAATTTGTCATGCGCATTTATGAAAGCTGCTGCTTCAATAGGCATGTAAGTGTGCTTTGAAAGAATGCTTGTTATTGCGCTAAGCAAAGGAGCATATCTAAAGCTTCCTTTTGTATAAATGCAGTCATATTTTTCAAGCGGCTTTCCTTTGTACAAGACCTTTGCTTCTTTTGAGCTCAATGTGACTTCAATGTCCCTTATATCCAGGTCATCAACTTCCCTGAAATAATTCTTCATCTCTTTGACAGTCCATTTAGAACTTTTGCTTCCAAGAGAAATGAGGGCTGCTTTCTTTGGCATATCAGTTCACGCCTTTAGTCGGGTCTATCAAAAACCCTCTTCTCAATATGTTCTGCCCTATCAAGATAGGAAATTTCATATGCTTCCTGTCAGCCAGTGTAAACTCTGCTTTCATCACTTTTCTGGCAACCTTGACTTTAGCAAAAATAACTGCTCTTGAGCTGCTGCCATGCGTTGATTTGATGCGTTTTGTCTTAACAACAGGCCCTAGATTAAGCTGAGCAGCAATCTTTGTGTCCATGCTGCTTATAGTTGCTCCTGTATCAATCCTGGCAAGGATTATCTTTTTCTTGCCTTCTGGCCCGATTATTTTTATCTTCTCAGTAAGCCCTATTATTCTCTTTGTCATAACTATCACCTTAAAAAAGAATGGTATTTAAAGGTTGTGCTTATCTCTGAAATAGTGAATTAACCATGCCTTAACTTTAGATTCTCATGCAGGTTATATTTTAAACCTTTGACAATTGATTTTATTGTAGTTGCAAAATCCTCGCTCATCTGGATGTCTCTCTTATGAGGATCCATGTTCACTTTTTCTATTATCATCTCTGACAAATGCTTTACAATGAAATCATATGCTTCTGCTGGAAAGAAAAGATCCATCTTCTTTGCCTTCTCAGCATCTGCTATGTTTGGAGCATCATTCACATCAATGACAAATGCCTTCTTGTCTTTTGTTATTGACCATTCTATTGTGCTTAGGTCATAGCTCATCTCTTTGTTTATCTCTATGGTCTTTTTCTCAATATACTTTCTTAAAGAAGGAGTTAACAACGTGTAATCCTTATAGCTGTATTTTTTAGCTTCAACGAATCTTGGCTCTCTTTTCAAGAAATACATATGCTTCTTGTTGATGGTAAATACTCTATAATAATCAACAGGGACAATCGCTTCCTGCACCAGCATTATCCTGTTTTTATTCTCTTCCCAGATTTTTTCAATCTCCTTGTATGAATTTACAGCATATACTCCCTGGTTGGCAAAACCATCATAAGGCTTCATGATGATTGGGAATTTGAATTTTTTAACAATATCCTTGAAAAAAGGCTTTACAATAAAATCGCTTTCAGAGTCATCAGGAGTATTAGGAAGCACAACTGTCTTAGGAGCAGGCATGTTCATCTCAACTAATTTGTATGCTTGCATTATCTTGTTGTATGTGGATGTTGCAAAAGGGTTATTTATGACATAAGTGCCATTAAGATAATATACCTTCATTATTTCAGCTATATACTTGTTAAATGGGCTTATCATGTCAAAAATAACACTATATTGGCTAAAATCAGAGAAATCATAGTCCCTTAATCCAATAAAAGAGACCTCAGCGCCAGTCTTCTTCCTTACTATATCCATTACATCTAGGATATACTTTTCATCATGATATTCCAGAACACCTACCTTTTTTTGTACCATGTAAAAAACCTGTTGCATACCTCTTGATGAGGAAATATTTAAATATTGCTTTTTTAATCACTCTTTAAATGACAGAACCAGTTAATCAAGAGTATTCCAAGCCAGAATTCATCAAAGATAAATCGCTAGTTATCATTGATTCGTCTCTCCCAGACAATACAGTAACCCGCAATGAAGTCAAAAAAGGCATTATAAGCCTGAAAGAGATGGGATTTAAGGTTTTTGATGGTGAATATGTTTACAAGGAATACCCTTACACTAAAGAGGGATATAAGCAAAGGGCTGCTGTGATAAATGCTGCATTTGCAAACAAGGAAGTAGGAGGCATCATCTGCAAATCAGGAGGCTATGGCTCAACAGAGGTCATGGAATACCTGAATGACAAGGCAATACAAGAAAATCCAAAATTGCTTTGCGGGTACAGTGACAGCACATATCTTCTGCTTTATATCCACGACAGGCTTAAAATGGTTGTTTTCCACGGCCCTTCTTTGATATCTGGACTAGCTGCAATGGCAAATATGACAAAAAAATATTTTGTAAGGGTTTTTGCGCAAAACAACTATCCTTTGAAAATACCTATGCTTTCATTTCAGTCGTGGAATTCTGGAAAAGCAACTGGGAAAGTAATTGGAGGGAATATCAATAAGCTTTTGGAATACCTGGATGCTTATCCAGATACTAGCTTTAAAGGCAAAATACTTTTTATAGAAGAGTTTGCAGAAACTCCTGCAAGATTAGGCACATTGTTTTACAAACTTAAGAAAAGAGGCGTTTTTAAAGGCATAAAAGGAATTCTTATAGGAAGGTTCTTGGACTCTAATAGCAAAGCAATGGAAGAAGAGGATATTAAATTGGCTAAGAACTACTTGCTTCATCATCTTGGGGACAGGAATATCCCTGTTCTTTATGGTTTTATGTCAGGCCATGGCTGGGAAAAGGTTCCATTGCCTTTTGGCACTGACGTTACAATAGACGCAACAAACAGGCTAGTTATATACGAAGAATGTCCATTCAAAGAATTCTGAACAAAAAATAAAAAAAATAAAAAAATTTGTACCATTACTCTTTTTTTAGAATTAGTAAGGGTCTTTTTGTTTTATGTTAACAATCTTATTTCTTTTTTTTGCCCTTCATGGTGTCCACCTCTTGGTAAGAGCTACTAAATTGCAATTTAAATTTGCATTCTTCATTAGAAAGTATAAGTTTATAAACTTTTCTATTCTTGCTTATTTTTTCTGCTCTGGCTTCATTATAGGGAACAAGATAACATCCCTGATTGACTCAGAACCAGTCAAAAGCATGACCATCCTTTCAACCCCTACGCCGATTCCAGCATTTGGAGGAAGCCCATATTCTAATGCATTTATATAATCCTCGTCCATTGGATGAGCTTCTTCATCCCCTCCTCTTCCTTTCTTGGCCTGCTCTTCTAAAAGCTTTTTTTGGATTATCGGATCAGTCAATTCTGAATAGCAGTTTCCAACTTCCATCCCATTGATGAATGGCTCAACCCTTTCAATAAGCTCTGGATTGCTCCTGTGCGCTTTTGCCAAAGGACAGGTCTCTTTTGGATGGTCGATGATATGAATAGGCTCAATCAATTTGTCTTCGCACAATTCCTCAAAAAGAGCCATTATCATTGATCCTCTTACATGCTCGCATTCAATCTTGTGCTTTCTTATCAATTCCTTTAATTCAGCATCTGACAGCTTGTCAGCGTCGATATGTGCCAATTTCTTCAAGGCATCTTTCACTGACAATCTTTTCCATGGAGCCTTTAGGTCTATTTTTTTGCCGCCATATTCTACAACCGTTGTTCCATTTACTTTTTTTGCAACATATTCCCAAAGCTCTTCTGTCAGTTTCATTGTGTCATTATAATCAGCATAAGCCCATTGGATTTCCATCATTGCAAATTCTGGATTATGTGTCTTGTCAACACCTTCATTCCTGAAGCATGAGCTCAGATCATATACTTTTTCAAAACCACCTACAATCAGTCTCTTCAAGTGGAGCTCATAAGCGATCCTCAAGTACATCATCATCTTCCATGCGTTTATGCTTGTGAGGAAAGGCCTTGCATTTGCTCCGCCATATTGTGTCTGCAGGATAGGTGTCTGCACTTCTACAAATCCCCTGCTGTCCAGGAATTCTCTTATTGCCTGGTAAATCTTTGCTCTTTTCAAGAAAACTTCCTTGACTCCTGGATTTACTATCAAGTCAACATACCTCATCCTATACCTTAATTCAGGATCAGTCAATCCATGCCATTTCTCAGGCAAAGGCCTGAATGATTTTGTAAGTAAAGTCAATTTATTTATCCTGATAGAAATCTCTCCTGTCCTTGTCTTGAAGATTGTTCCTTCTAATCCTATGATATCTCCAATATCCAATAATTTGAACAGCTGATAATCCTTTTCAACAACTTCGTCTTCTTTGATATAGAACTGTATCTTTCCAGTAATATCTAAAACATTTCCAAACCCTGCCTTTCCCATTGGCCTCAATGCAACAATCCTTCCAGCGACCTTTACTTTGTCTTTTGTCTGCTCTTCTTTCTCAAGCTTTGCATACTTTTCCTGCAGTTCTTTGGCCTTGTTTTTAACTTCAAAAGAATAAGGAGACGGATTGATTCCTAGTTTCTTTATCTCCTCTAGCTTCCTTGTCCTTTCCTGGATTAATTCAGCTTCACCCATAATGTTAGAAGGTGTACTGGTTATATATAAAGGTTTTTAGAAATAACTTCAACTGATTCTGAACCTATATCCAGTATTTATATAGCACCTTATCTTTCTTACTTGCATGACAAATAAAATTATCGCAGCAATGCTGATATTAAGCATCCTTTTGTTTGGATGCAGTACAGTACAACCTATAATCGATGATACAGTGCCTGTAATAGATGATACAGGAGCAACACCTTCTGGTGTATCTAGTGTTATAGATGCAAACAACCAGTTTGCTTTTGAGCTTTATTCCAAATTTAATGAAAATGAAAAAGGCAACATCTTCTTTTCTCCTTACAGCATTTCAACTGCTCTGGCAATGACTTATGAAGGAGCAAGAGGCCAGACAGCTGAAGAGATGCAAAATGTTTTCCATTTTCCAGCAGATATAAATGTAAGAGGCCCTGCTTTTGCAAAAATCTATAATGAAATAAACAAAAAAGACAAGGAATACAAGCTTAATACAGCAAATGCATTATGGGCACAGAAGGATTATGCTTTCTTAAATTCTTATTTTGATTTAGTAGGCAAATATTACGGCGGAAAAGTAACAAACCTTGATTTTATTGGCGAAACTGAAAAATCTCGTGTAACAATTAATGATTGGGTAGAAGACCAGACAAATGATAAAATTAAAGACATAATCCCTCCAGGCGTGCTTAATCCAATGACTCGCTTGGTTCTTACAAATGCAATCTATTTCAAAGGCACATGGGTTAAGCAATTTGATGAGAAAAATACAAAAGAGCAAGATTTCAGAGTAAGCCCTGGAAATACAGTTAAAGTCCCAATGATGAGCTTGACTGGAAAAGACGCAAAATTCAATTATACTGAGACAGATAAGCTTCAAGTTTTGGAATTGCTTTACAAAGGCAATGAATTATCTATGTTGGTTCTTCTTCCAAAAGAAGACAATCTAGATTCAATAAGCGATTCCCTAAACGCAGAAAAACTTGCTGGATTAAGGAGCAGCCTTAGAGAACAGCAAGTCGATGTTTTCCTGCCTAAATTCAAGTTTGAAACCAAATATTTTATGGCAGACACTTTGTCAGATATGGGCATGCCTACTGCATTTACGCAAGGAAAAGCAGATTTCTCTGGAATGACTGGAAATCAAGACCTGTTTATCAGCAAAGTAATTCACCAGGCATTTGTAGAGGTTAACGAAGAAGGGACAGAGGCTGCAGCAGCAACTGTTGTAATCATGACAATGAGCGCAGTGCCTCGCCAGACAATATTTATGGCAGACCATCCATTCATAGTCATAATCCAGCAGAAAGAGACAGGAAATATCTTGTTCTTAGGAAAAGTAATGGATCCTAGTAAGAAATAGTATTGGCTGGATTTCTAGTTAATCAAATCATGATTTTTCTCCACTGGTCACTGGACATATGCCTCCGTAGCATATTTAAACATAAGAATCAATAATGTTTGAATGAAACTAGACTCATCAAAAATAAACTTTAGTTTATTTGATAAAAGAAGAGGTTTAATTTTGCCTTCTAAATTAACTGAAGAACTAGCAGAAGATATAGGTATCATGGTTGGCGATGGGCATATAGGCAAATTCATTAGACCTGCTAGCAAAACAGTAGATTATGTAATAGCTTGCTCTGGGAATGCTGTCAGTGACCTATCTTATATGCTAAATCATGTTAAAAAACTAAAGCATAACTTATTTGGATTAGATTTTCAAGTCTCATTTAAAGGAAAAGACAAAACAGAAATCCGATTGAAGATTAATTCTAAAGGATTGTTGGAATTTTATACTAAAATAATAAGACTGCCCCTTAATAAAAAGGAAAATATAGGAATACCTTCAATAATCTGGACAGATATATCATTTGTTAAATCATGCTTAAGGGGAATCGTAGATACAGATTTTTCATTTGATATCAAGAAGAACAATTATCCTGTTTTAAAATTAAAAACCGCCAGCAAGAGATTAGTGCAGGATTGTAAAAAGGCATTCAAACTGGTAGGCTTAGAATCTAGCATAAAGACTGGCTGTGTAGAGATACATTCTAAAACTAAAAGACCCTTTACAACTAACTATCTTTATTTGAGCGGAAGGGAGAAAGTGACAAAGTATATTCAAGAAATAGGTTTCAATAATCCAAGAAATCTGAAGAAAATAAATGATGGGCCCTTAATGTGATATGAGCTCAACGGGATTCGAACCCGCGACCTTTTAACCCAGTTTTTCAATGAAGAAAAACTGTCCGGTTAAGAGCCGGATGCTTTTGGCAAAGTTTTAACTTTTCTACCAGGCTGAGCTATGAGCCCATCGTATGGATATAATTATGGTTGTTTTAAAAACCTTTCTGTATGATATTTATTGTTTGGTCTAAATAAGTTACAATATCTTCAATTTCCCAGTCACTCTATCAATCTTCTCTTCATCATTAGGGCCGATTCCAACACAAGTCTTTGTCCCAGGCGCAATCACAGTCATGCCAGCATCTGTTATCAACGCTGTTTTCAGGCCAGCATCCTTTGCCTGCTGTAAAAAATCAAGAAGCTCTTTCTCATCTTTAACCTTCAAGACAATCTTTTTAGCGCCAGCCCTTCGCCAGGCATCTACCATCTTCTTGTCAGAATTGAAAGCAGCTTCTACAGAAGCATGTGCGCATTGTGCAGCCAATTTGCCTTTAGGAAGCTTCAAATCATTTCTTACCAATATCACTTGTTTGAATTCCATGAACCAAAGAAACAATTAAGGGTATTTATATCTTTCTAACAAGGGGAATATTTATTTTATTCTCTCTTCTGCAGAGCAACCTTCAGCTTGATTCCAGCCTTCATTGCCTCGATTACTCTGTCATAAAAAGTAATCATTGCATACTTTCCAAATGCATACTTGTCTATCATTGGCTGTGAATTGCATTCTACAATGTAAGGATTTCCTTTCTCATCAAACAGGAAATCAACAGAAAATATCCTTGGATAAAAATTCTTGAAAAATCTATCAACTTCCTTTGCAATCTTTATTGCTTTTTTTGGAATCTTATTGTTAGGGACAAACACCTTCTTTCCCCCCAAAGCGACATTTGCAGTATAAAGCCCTTTTTTCGGAATCCTGATGTGCGTATGATCCACTTTTCCGTTTATCATGAAAAGTCTCATGTCGTGCAGGCCATCAGTAACCCCATTTATCCCCTTTGAAGTATCAATGAACTCCTGGACAATTGTGTTATCCTCGATGAGTTTAGGAAGGTTTTTCTTGTCCTCAATCACGACATTCGCGCCCAATGTGCCATATCTTGGCTTTAACACAACCTTCTCTGATTTTATTTCAGGCAAAACCTTTTCCAGCCCAGCCCTCGTATTCACAACAAAAGTTTTTGGGCAGTGCTCTGGAAATAGCTCAGCAACTATTTTCTTGTCCCAGCAGAATTCGTCTATAAAAGGATGGTTTATCACGCTGATCTGCCTTGCCATCTTCCATTTGAAGCTTTCAGCAAGGATATTTTTTTTATTATGCTTATATATCGAGCGGGCAAACCTGCTGTAAACAATATCAATCGGTTGGTCTTCAGCTAATTTCCATCTTCCATTGTGCCTGCACCAGCAGTATGTCAATCTTCCATTTTGGTATTCTGTGTAATGGGCAAAAAAAACATTCAATCCATGCTCTTCTGCTTTCTTTGCAAAAATAGAATGAACCCTGCTATATTTTCTCTTGAAAGGAACTTTCGCATCTCTTTTTGCTGTTGATGTGAATAAAATCCCAACAGACGGCCAGTTATTGTGCATTGTAAAAGCTCATTCACCTTTTTGTTTTTAAACTTTTTGGTTTTTTTTAAATAAGAATTCTTCCTTCTGAAATTATCTTTTTTCCGTCAATAAAAATCGTTGGCTTATTGATGACTCCATCAAGATGCACAGGCACATCAACCTTTCCTCCCAAACTTTTGCTGTTTCCCAGTGCAATGTGGCACGTTCCAATAACCTTTTCATCTTCCAGGACATTTCCTGTTATTTTTGCCTTGTCATTTGTCCCAATCCCTAATTCAGCGATGTTAAATGCATTCTTGTCATGGATATCTTCCAAAATCTTTTTAAGTTTCTTTGCTTCTTCTCCATCTTCTATCTTCACAGCAAATCCATCTTTTACAGTTATCTTTATCGGCTTGCTTAATTTTCCAATGCCTCCGAAACTTGCATCGACGATAAAAATACCATTTGCAGTTCCTTCAACAGGAGTTGTGCATGCTTCTCCAACAGGCAGATTATCCCAATCTCCTTTTTTATGGATAACTCCTCCTTTGCCTCCTTTTGCTTCCCTGTTTTCAACACTCATTTTTATATCAGTGCCAATCTTTGTTGTAATCCTTACCATCTTTCCTCTCTTTAATGCATCCCTTATCTTGTGCCCTCTTTCAGCCATTGCATCATAGTCAACATCAATTGCCCTCTCCATCATATCTTCTGTTATCCCAGGCATTGAGGCAATCCTTGCTCCTGCTTCAGAAGCTTCTCTTCTTGCTTTTGTATGGCTCATTGAAACAGTTGTTGCAATCAGGATGACATCAAATCTTTTCATCTCGTCTGCGATATAAGAAGGAGGCTCTTCTCCATTGACTTTTCCGACAGGAACTTCAATGAGCTTTGCATTAGTTATCTTCTTAGCCTGCTCTAACAAAGCTTTTCCTATTTTTTCCTTGTTTTTATCAGCAATGACAAGAACTTTCTCTGCTTTTTTCACGCCCATGCAATAATTTATTATCTTTTCAGCTGATTTTTCCAAGCTCATATTATTTTCAACAATTTTCCGTCAATTTCTATCTGCGGATCCTTGAAAACCTGGTCAAGGTGTATGATAGCATATATTGTTCCGCCAAACCAATGATTGCTTCCAATGCCAATATGCGCAGTTCCTAGTGTTTTCTCGTCAACAATTGTTGCTCCTACTATTTTTGCTTTTTCATTTATGCCAATGCCTAGTTCACCAACCCTTTTTACTCCCCATGGATATTTTGACAGCATATGCGCCCAGTCAAGCGTTGCTTCTAATTTTTTTGCCTCTGTCCCGCCTTCGATATTTATCACTTCATCTTTTTTGATTGTAAGCTTTATAGGCGTCTTTATCAGATGAGTTCCGTCCCTGCATGCAGAGCTTCCGTCAATCACAACTGTTCCATCGACATGCTTCCATTTAGGCGGAGTATAAACCTCTCCTGCTGGAATATTTCCTCCTGTGCCAAAATTCCTGTAATTTCCAATATTCATTTTTGAATCTTTTCCTTTGATGCTCATGTACAAATCAGTTCCAGCTTTTGTTGTTATGTGCACTTCTTCTGCAGCATCAAGCTGCTCTTTTAGCCTTTGCCCGATTTCTTTTAATCTATTATAATCAACATCAATTGCTCCTATCAAAAAATGGAAAAGTCCTGTATCAAGCTTGCCTAGGCTCATTGTAGAAATAAATTTGTCCATATTCTCCTGGGCATATGTCCTGAAGCTGTCTCCCAAATCTCCTATTGAGCCTATCTTGCTGGAAAGGGATAATATGGCAATGCTTTCTCTTCTAAGCTTGTACAAAGAATCAATTACATCATGGTTAGCCTCATCTTTTCTTAATTTTGGCTCTTGGACAACTAATCCTACATTCAATCCAAGCTCTCTTGCAGCAAGAAAATAGCTTCCGCATAAGACAGCAGCAATCCTTCTGTTTTCAAAACCCTGATCTCCTATTATAAGAACATCTTCACCTTTTGCATCCAGGCATTCCCTAAAAACCTTTTTCAATACAGGGACAGCTGATTTTGCTGATTCCAGCAGATTATTCTTCGCAAGCCACTCTATATGTTCTTTTCCATACATTAGTTTTTCAGAATTCCTATTCTATTTAAATTTTTCCTACGCCCTATACAACCGGCTCAGTAGAAAATCTTTTTAATAAATAACCCCTACTGATTGCTCAGTAGGGGGTGGTGGAGCACACCCACCACATGAAAAAAGAAAACAAACTGATTAATAAAATTAAGCGTTTGCTAAGGCGTA